>Ga0190303_1000376_pt1 | contig 18656 bp, 14 predicted proteins | sample 48700701_MG_FD_161672 | JGI IMG/M metagenome (GOLD analysis project Ga0190303, IMG submission 161672) | Hydrothermal vent sediment bacterial communities from Southern Trench, Guaymas Basin, Mexico - 4870-07-0-1_MG | ecosystem: Environmental > Aquatic > Marine > Hydrothermal vents > Sediment ...
GACTTTAACCCATTAATAAACCGAGAAGAGAATATAATATGATAAAGGGGATAATTACTATTTTTTTGTTAGTCAATAGGGAAAGAGTTTTTTTAATTTCTTCAGCAACCTTATATGCGATTGGACTATGATTTCGTCCTTTAGCTCATAGTTTATTCTGTTTTATTCTAATTGAAGCTTTTTTGTTATGAGTACAGTCTTGTCTTGCGAAATATTGAAAACTTTGTTAATCAATTCTTTGCGTTTTCTCAGAGAGGAAAACTCAAAGGCTATTGCTTTCTGGTTAGGAATAACTATAGTTGAGGCTCTTTGATTGATTCGAAAGTAACATTACTGTATTTATGTTTTTAGTAGTTGTATTTTAGTTTACTTGTGTTTATTAACTAATAAAATTTTTATTTAGTAGAAAGTGGCAAAATTAATTCTTTTAGGGTTTGTTTTGGATGTTATTTTGGTTCAATTGTTTAGTGCAGTATAAAAATATAAAACCGCTAGTTGATGTTGATAAGCGGGTTTCTCGTCGAAAATTGTTGTTTAAATAAAAAAAATGATATAATAAAAATATGGATGAATCCTTAAACAAAATGCAAAAGATTTTTTTACGTTTGGTTAGACATCATGCCTATGCCCTAGCCTTTAATATTCTCCAAAAAACTCAACCAGCAGATTTGGCTACTCTGTTTTATTATTTATCTGAAAAGGAAAAGAAGTGGTTTGCTGATAGTATTTTAAAAAGTCATAAGTTAGCATTAGTTATTTCTGAAATGGAAGACGATATTGCTACTCAATTCGTTTCTTTGATAAGCGAACAGAATTTAGTTGATGCGTTAGAATCAATGGGACCAGATGATGCAGCGGATTTACTTTTAGCATTGAGAGAAGAACAAAGACAGTCTCTCTTGAAACAGCTAACTAAGCCACAAAGAATAGTAGTGTCAAAATTATTAGGATTTGCTCCCAATACCGCTGGTGGCATTATGACTACGGATTTTTTGGCTTTCCCCGAGCATATATCATCGGAAAAGGCTATTAGGCTTTTAAAGCAACAAGAAAGAAGGTCGGAAGTGCTTTATATCTATGTTGTCAATAGTCACGAACAGTTGGTCGGGGTTATTTCTTTTAGGCAACTTGTTCTTTCTAAGGGAGACGAGAAGTTGTCAGAATTAATGCAAAAAGAACCAATATCAATTACTGTTGACCAAACCCAAGAAGACGCTAGTTCAATGATTGCAAAATATAATTTGCTTTCTTTGCCAGTTGTAGATGACAGCCACCGTTTAGTAGGACAGGTTACAGTTGACGATGCTATTGATGTTTTGTACGAAGAAGCGACAGAAGATATTTATCATTTAGCTAATCTTAGTACAGAAGAACATGTTTCTACCTCAGCCATAAAATCCACCAAATTAAGGCTTCCTTGGTTGACTCTCAATCTTTTGACTTGCATTTTAGCTGCTTTGTCTATTAGTCTATTTGAAGAAACAATCAGTCAATACATTGTTTTAGCTACTCTTCTTCCGATAGTAGCTGGCATGGGAGGCAATGCAGGCACTCAATCTTTAGTAGTTGTGGCACGTGGTTTAGCTTTGGGAGAAATAGATTGGCGCTTGGGGTTTAAAATAGTTTTTAAGGAGATTAAAATAGGGCTTTTGAATGGTTTGACTATTGGTTTAATTATGGCTGGGATAACTTTTCTTTGGTATCATAATTTGGTATTAAGTTTGGTTATATTTCTAGCCATTGTTGGAAATTTAATTATCGCGGGTTTGTTTGGATCTTTAGTGCCCCTTGTTCTAAGAAAGTTAAAATTAGACCCAGCACTGGGCTCATCAATTTTTGTTACTACTGCTACAGATATAGGAGGATTTGTGTTGTTTTTAGGGTTAGCAACCTTATTAATAAAATTTATTGTTTAAATTTGTGGAGGATATAATCAAGGGGAGGGTAAGTAAAATATTTTAAAAAAATAAAAAAAGACAGCGCATTGCTTGCCTATTCCTATTTTTAATTAAGAGTTTTCCAGTTTTAGTGAAAGCAATTTAGATGTTCCGTCTTCTTGCATTGTTACTCCATACAGGATATCTGATATTTCTATTATTTCTTGATTATGAGTGATGACAATAAATTGGGTATAGTTGCTGAGCTCTTTAATAATTTTAGCAAATCTTGTTGAATTTTCTTGGTCTAAAGAAGTAGCTACTTCGTCTAGTATTACAAAGGGAGGTCTGTTAATGGATATTATAGATGCTATTAAGGCCAGGGAAGTTAAAGCTTTTTCTCCGCCAGACAACATAGATATGTTTTTTATTTTTTTACCAGGAGGAGTAGCCAAGATATTAATATTTTTTTCTTTTTTGCCATTTTCTTTAATAATTTCTGACAATTCTATTCTAGCGTCACCCCCATTAAATATAATTTTAAAATACCTATTAAAGGCATGATTGATTCTACTAAAGCTTTTTTGGAATTGATCTTTTATTTTTTGGTCTAGTTCATTACTAATCTTGTTCAACGATTTTATACTTTCCTCTAAGTCAATGCTTTGTTTTTCTAAGAATTCATGACGGTCCCGAACTTTTGGATATTCCTTTATAACTTCTGGGTCAATCCCCCCAATTATTTCTAGTTGATGTTTTAATTTGTTAATTTTTTCAAGATCAAGGGCGTTAGGTTGATAATTTTTTTCTTCATATTCATCTCTTAACATTTTAATTTTTGTACTCTCGTCCTTCATCTCGTTTTCTATCTCTTCCTCTAGGGCCTGTTCTCTTGTTTCCCAACGAGCTAGCTCAACTTTAAGTTCATTTATTTGAGAATCTATTTTCTCTAGTTTTGTTTGCCGATAATGCATATCTTTTTGCCAGAAAACCATTTCTTTTTCTTTAGCGTTTGTTTCTTCGGAAAATTTTTCCATTTTTTTGCTAGCCTTTTCTAATTTTTCGTTGATTATTTTTATTTTTTTATTTAATATTTCTTTTTCTTTGTTTATTTTATTCAACAATTCTTTGTTAAATGGAATTTCTTTTATTTGGTTAGGGTTTTTAGCCAAAAAGGAGTCTAACAATTCTTCAGTTTTCTCTCTCGTTTTTATCGCCCAAAGTTTGATTTCTTCCCAATCTTTTTCATTTTTGGCTTGTTTTATTTTTTGCCAAAGCATCTCCTGAATTGTTTTAATTTTTTGCAAGCCCTGGACAAGCTCTTCTACCTTGACGCTAACATGGTTACTACTGTTTTTGGTTGTTTGACCAATTTTTCTTTGTTCTTTTATTAGTTTATCATTCAGTATTGATTGGTTAGATATATATTGGTTTTTTTCTTCTAGTAGTTGTTGATATTCTTTCTGATGTTTTTGATATTCTTGGCTGATTGTTTTTTGAAAAAAATCTTTTGACTTCTCTTGAACATTTTTTAACTCTTTGACAATTTGTTCACGTTTTAATTCTTTGGTTTTTATTTCTTTGTTTATGCTAATATTTTTTTGGTGTAAGTTTTGCCATGAATGATGGTAGTATTTTGTTTGTATTTCATGCAATTCTTTTTCTATTTCTTGTCGTTTTTCTAGTTTTTGAACTTGATGATTAAGAGAATTAAGTAAAGGCTTAATTTCCAACAGCACAATTGCTGTTTGTTGCAAATTTTCTCGGCTTTTTTCTATTTTTTTTAGAGCATGGTCTTGTTTGATTTGATATTGTTTGATGCTAGTAGCTTCATCAAAAAATTTTTGTCTTTCTCCAGAAGACAACTCTAGTATTTGTTGAATTGTTCCCTGACTAATAATACTATAACTTTTTTGGCCAAAGTTAGCTTTAGCCATTAATAATAGAATATCTTGTAATTTTGCACGACTTTTGTTTATAAAATATTCATTATCTCCATTACGATAAATTTTTCGTGTAATAGTAAATTCTTTGTAGTCGATTGCTGCTGATTCGTTTTCATTATTAAAAAACAAAATAACCTCAGCTGAATTGAGGTATTTTTTTTGCGATGAACCAGAAAATATTATATCTTCGGATTTTTTCCCACGCAAAGCTTTAATGCTTTGTTCTCCTAGTGCCCAACGAATCGATTCCCCTAAATTTGATTTCCCTGACCCATTAGGACCAATAATAGATGTAATTTTAAATTTCTTTTGATTTGCCTTAGAAAATTTTAGGACAGTTTTTTTAGCAAAAGATTTAAATCCAATTAGCTCTAAGCGTTCAAGATACATATTGTTTGATAATTTCTAATTTTTGGTTTCTATTTTTTTTAAAGCCTTTTTTGCGGCACTAGCCTCTGAACTTTGCTTACTCTTGCCCTCTCCAGTACCGATTAATTTTTCTTTCAAAAAAACTCCACTAATAAATTTTTTAAAATGGTCAGGACCCTTTTCTTCCATTATTTTATAATGTGGTGTGATCTTAAATTTTTCTTGAGTGATTTCTTGCAAATGGCTTTTAGGGTCTAAATATAGTTGTAGTTTTAAAATCATGGCCAATTGAGTCCATAAATATCGTTTAATGAATTCTTCTGCTTTTTCTATTCCTTGGTCTAGGTAGATAGCGCCGATTATAGCTTCAAAAGCATCAGCTAAAATAGCATCTTTTTGGCGATTAATAGACTTAATTTCACCTTTGCTTAAATAAAGATATTTATTAATATTTAGCTTAGCTGAAGTTCGAGCTAATGATTTAGTGTTAACTAAACTTGCCCTTAAACAAGTAAGCTCTCCCTCTGGTTTATCCGAAAATTTTTTAAACAATAATTTGGTAATAACTAGTTCTAAAACAGCATCTCCTAAAAATTCTAATCTCTCATTGTCTTTGATGTTTGATTTAGGGTGTTCGTTTATATATGAGCGATGCGTCAGAGCTCTCTTGAGTAAACTTTTATCGTTAAAATCTGTTTTTATTTTTTTTTCAAATTCAAGTAAATTATTCATTTTTTCATTTTTTCATAAATAGCTCCCAAGACACCATTGATAAACTTGCTAGATGTCTCGCTGCCAAATAATTTAGCTATCTCTATAGCCTCATTAATGATTACCTTTGGTGGATTTTGCGCAGATATCAATAGTTCAAAGACTCCAATTCTTAAAATATTTCGGTCTACAAGTGTTATTTTTTCAATAGGCCATTGAGGTGCATATTTAACAATAAGGGAATCAATTTCTTTAATATTTTTTAAAATATTTTTAACTAATTGTTCAAAAAAAATTTTTTCTTGGAAATTAGAATGGGAAAATTCTTCAAGGCTACGTTTAATAATTTTTTGGATATCAACATTTTTAGAAAGTATAGATTTATTGAAATCCCATTCGCTCAAAACCTGTAAAGCCATAGTACGAGCCAAGCGTCTTTGAGGCATAAATTTAAAAATTAAAATTTATTTATGTTTTGTATCTTTTCTATTTACCATTTTTTCTTTTTTCCCCACACCCTTCTCTTTTTGAGTCTTTGTTTCCTTCTTTTCTTTTTTGTTTTTATTCCTATCCTTTACAGATTTTGGTTTTATTACCTCTTTGTCCATATATGTTCCACAAAATGGACAGGCCTGGTGAGATCGTTTAGGTTTTTTGCATTTAGGGCAGATAGATAAATATATTTTTTTTAGACGATATTGATATTGTCTTCTTTTTTGACGGGATTTTGATCTTTTTTGTGTTGGTAAAGCCATAAATTAGTTAATTATATAATTAATTCTTTGGATATTTTTCTTATTTAAATATTCAATTATTTATTATAACATTTTCAATTACTTTAGCAATAGTAAGTTTAACTTGTAAATATTGTATATTTGTAATAGTATGATATATAAGAACCTGCTCACTGCGTTCGCAGAACCTTGAAATAAAAGAACCTGCTCACTGCGTTCGCAGAACCTTGAAATAAAAGAACCTGCTCACCGCGTTCAGATAATCTTGATTATTTTATAATTAGATTATTAACATTTTATTAACATTTTATTAACTTACTCTAATCATATTTTTATAGTATAGTATCATAAAGAAAATTTAAATATATATTAATTTATTTTCGATGGAAAAAGAAAAGATTTGGAATATAGTTTTGTCTGAGCTAGAACTTTTAATCTCTAAGGCCAACTTTAAGACATGGCTTCAGAGTACTTATATTTTAGAAATAAAAAATGATGGTAAGTCAGTAATAATTGCAGTTCCTAATAGTTTTGCAAAAAGTTGGTTGGAAAAGAAATATCACAAGCATATTTTAGAAGCCTTAAGGGGAGCGATGGATGATAATGTGGAGGAGATAGTCTATAAAGTTGAAACTGGCGAAGGCAAAGAAGATTTAAGGACGAATATAGCTAGAATATCTATCCCAGAGGGGAAGAATCAATCTAATACTGAGAATAATCATGGATTAAATCCTAGATATACCTTTAAAAATTTTATAGTTGGAGAAGGGTCAGAGTTAGCAAATGCTGCTTGTCAGGCAGTCTGTAAAAATCCAGGCAAAAAATATAATCCTTTGTTTATATATGGTGGAGTAGGTTTAGGTAAAACTCATTTGTTGCAAGCAGTTGGACATGAAGTTTTAAAAAAAAATCCTAAGGCTAAACTATTTTATACTAACGCGGAAGAATTTACCAATGAATTTATTAAAGCGATCGGCAACGGGACAATGGAAAAATTTAAAAATTTTTATCGTAGTTTAAAAATTTTTTTAATTGATGACATTCAATTTATGGCAGGGAAGGAACGGACTCAGGAAGAATTTTTTCATACTTTTAACGCTTTGTATCAAGAGGAGAGACAAATAGTTATTGCTTCAGATAGACCACCAAAAGAGATCCCAGCCTTGCAGGACCGTTTAACTTCTCGTTTAACGTGGGGTTTAATTGCTGATGTTGCTCCGCCAGGGTTAGAGACAAGAATAGCTATCTTAAAAGCGAAATGCAGAGAAAGAAATTGTGTTTTGGATAGTAAAATTTTAGAATATTTAGCTACTCATGTACAGAATAATGTTCGCGAACTGGAGGGAGCGCTAAATAAATTAATTGCTTATTATGAATTTCACCAAACTGAATTGACTTTAGACGTAGTTAAAAATATATTAAACACATTAAACAGTAAGCCTAAAACTGGCTTTATTCATCCAAAGCAATTAATTGAAACAGTGGCTAGTTTTTATGGATTAGATGTAGCCAAAATGGTTGGGCCATCTCGTAAAAAAGAATTTGTAGTGCCCCGTCAAATAGCTATGTATTTAATGAGAAAAGAAATAAATGCTTCTTTTCCTTTTATCGGAAAAGAATTAGGGAAGCGAGACCATACTACAGCTATGCATGCTTATGATAAAATAAAATCAGCGGTTGATAAAGACGCTAAAACGAAAAGAGAGATAGATTTGATTAAAGAAAGATTGTATAATTAATAATTTTATTATGTATATAATTAAAGCTTCTGGACAAAGGGCTAAGTTTAATCCTATTAAAATAAGGAGAACATGTTTACGTGCCGGAGCTGATAGAACTTTGGCTTTAAAAATTGAACGTTTAGTTTCAGCTCAAGTTAAGGAAGGGATGTCTACTAGAAAGATATTGCGATTAATCATTGATCTGTTGAGGGATTTAAGCCCTGTTGTCTCGGTTCGTTATACCTTAAAGGAGGCGATGCTTGGTTTGGGCCCGAGTGGATTTGCTTTTGAGAAATTTATTGTTCTTTTGTTAAGGGCTTATGGTTATGAGGCTAATTGTCCTCCTATTTTGAAAGGACGTTGTGTCAGCCACGAAATAGATGTTCTTGCCACCATAACATCTCCTAGTCAGAAAAAAAAGAAAAAATATTTAATAGAATGTAAGTATCACAATGCTCCAGGAATTAAAACGGACCTTCAAGACGCTCTTTGCCTTTGGGCTAGGTTTGATGATATGAAAGGGAAGGGATTTAGTCATCCTTGGTTAATATCAAATACAAAATTTTCTAAAGCTGCTATTCAGTATGCTAATTGTCGAAATATCAAGTTATTGGGTTGGCGATATCCTGCTCAAAAAAGTCTTAATTTTTTGCTGGAAGAAAAAAAACTTTATCCAATTACTATTTTGAAAAATTTAGATAAAAATTTATTGGAAAAGTTGTTGTCTCAAAATATTATTTTAGTTAATCAGCTTTTGTCTCAAGATATAAAAAAAATAAATCTTAGAACAGGAATCTCTAAAAATAAACTAAATGAGTTGAGAAAAGAAGCTAAACTGGTTCTTGAAAATTAATTAATAATTTTTTGTTATGTTAAATATAGATGATTTGTTAAATTATGGTGATTCTTCGGATTCAGCTCTAGACGACAAACAGGCACAATTAAAAGGCAGGTTATCAGATATTAAATTTAGAGAAACTGAGGAAAGGGTTAGCTCTCAAGCACGCAAACTAGGATTACCTTATATTAATTTAGTAGATTTCCCAATTTCTAATGAAGGGTTGAGGCTAATTTCAAAGGAAGAATCTTTGTATCATCGGGTAGTTTGTTTCTATAGAACGGAACGAATTGCTAAATTAGCTTCTCCTCAAGCAGAAAGAGCTTCTTTGGGAGAATTTTGCCTTCACCTAGAAGCGGCCTATGGAATCAAGACTGAACTTTATTTAACGTCAGAGCAAAGCTTCAATTTTGCTATTAAGCGTTACGATTTACTGCCCAAGGTTAGAGAAGCTACTAAAGGTGTTAAGATTAGCTCAGAAGAATTTAAGAAGTTTGAGGACAAAATTAAAGACTTCAAAGACTTGAACAAAGAGATTCAAAGAACAAGTATTTCTAATTTAATTACTTTGATAATTGCCAGTTCAGTTAAGTCTAGAGCTTCAGACGTTCACATTGAGGCAGAAGAAGATGGCATTAAAATTAGATTTAGAATTGACGGGATATTGGTGGATGTCGCTGAGTTAGATAAAAGGTTTTGGTTGCAGGTTATTTCCAGAATTAAGCTATTGTCAGGATTAAAGATAAATGTCGTCGGGCGCCCACAAGATGGACGTTTTGTTATTGGTTTAGAAAAAGAGAAAATAGATGTTCGTGTTTCTTCTTTACCTACATCTTATGGAGAAAGCGTAGTGATGCGTTTGCTTCGTTCTTCGTCTGCAGGTTTAGCTTTTGAAGATTTAGGATTAAGAGGTAGGGCTTATAATGTTTTAAAGACGGAGGTAGAGCGTCCAAACGGAATGATTCTTACTACTGGCCCGACTGGGTCTGGGAAAACAACGACTTTATATGCTATTCTTAACAAATTGAATGATGAGGAGACAAAAATTATCACGTTAGAAGACCCAGTCGAATATAGGCTAAAAGGCATAAATCAAAGTCAAGTTCAGAAGTCCAAAGATTATACTTTTGCTAAAGGATTACGTTCTATCTTGCGTCAAGACCCAGATGTACTTATGGTGGGAGAAATAAGAGATTCTGAAACAGCTGGTATCGCTATTCAAGCAGCTTTGACCGGTCATGTGGTTGTTTCTACTCTGCATACCAATGATGCTGCTGGGGCTATACCTAGACTTCTTTCTATGGGAGTTAAACCTTTTCTTTTGGCTCCTGCTCTAAATGCTATTATTGGCCAGCGTTTAGTCAGGCGTATTTGTGAAAAATGTAAAGAAGAAGTTAAACTAAGTGAAGAAAAATTAACAAGAGTTAAAGCTCTTTTATCTGATATCCCAGATTCTGCTGGTGTAAAAATTGACATGGATAACCTTAAGTTTTATCAAGGGAAAGGATGTCCTGCTTGCCAAGGACTAGGCTATCATGGTAGAGTTGGTATTTATGAAGTTTTTGTTGTTGACAAGCCAGTTGAACAAATGATTTTAGCGAAAGAACTGTCTGAATATAAGGCTAGGGAGTTAGCGCAAAAACAAGGGATGATTACAATGGTTCAAGACGGTCTATTAAAAGCTATAGATGGGATTACAAGTGTTGATGAAATCTTTCGGGTAGCTGAATAATTTTAGAAGAACCATTCCTCACTTTGCTCGTCAGAACCTTGTTATTCGCTTCGCTCACAAAAAAACAAAACAGCTAATACTAGTATTTTTAGCTGTTTTTTTATTTTTTTAACTAATTTTAGCTAATTGTTTTACTATTTTTTGAGATTCTGGCTTAAGTTTTGATAGTTTATCTTTGAAAGTATTTGGCAAAAGAATAGTTTCTCTATGTTCTATTTTTTTATCTTTTCTCCATTTTCTTATTTCTGTAACCATGTTTTTGACTTTTTCAAATTCTTTTTCAACCCGAGGATTTATTAGTTTTTTGTTAATTTTTGGCCATTTAGCTACGATTAATAAATCAGAGAATTCTTTATCTCCTATTTTATTGAATTGAATATTGATGGTTTCTGTAACAAAAGGGATAAATGGATGAAGCATTTTTAGGCATTTTTCTAAGATTATTCTAAGAAGTCCAGAGGTTTGTTTTTGTATTTTTAAATTTTCTTTCTGAAATTTTGCTATTTCTAAATACCAATCAGCAAAATCGTGCCAAACAAATTCATAAAGCTCTTTGGCTGCTAGGCTTAATTCATTATTTTCAATTTTTTGGGTAATTGAGCTGATAAGATTGTTTATTTTAGAGAGTATCCATCGGTCAGCGAAAGTTGGTTTCACCATTTCTTCTCTTGGAATTTCTTCGTTTATAAACTCCACAAATCTAGAGATGTTCCAAATTTTATTGATGAAATTGCGGGCTGCTAAGATAGAACGGGAATCAAAACGGATTTCTTGTTGGTCTCTATTAGCTTGCAGAATAATTCCTAAACGAGTAGCATCAGAACCATGTTCATTTATAAATTCTAATGGGTCAACTCCAGTTCCTAGCGATTTACTCATTCTCTTGCCCTTCAACGTAAGAATGGTCCCATGGATATATAGATTTTTAAATGGTATTTTTCCCATAAATTCAAAACCAGAGAATACCATTCTAGCCACCCAAAGATATAAGATATCTCTAGCAGTGGAGAGCATTGAAGTAGGGTAATATTCTTTTAAGTCTTTGGTTTTTTCTGGCCAACCTAGAGTTGCAAAAGGCCAAAGTGCTGACGAAAACCATGTATCTAAAACATCTGATGATTGTTTCATTTTACAGGCATGGCAAAAGGGGCATTCTTTTGGCTGCGTTATTGAAACAACGTATTTATCTTTTTGGTTTTCGCAGAACCAAATAGGAAATTGGTGTCCCCACCAAAGTTGTCTGGAAATACACCAATCATCAATATTATTTAACCAATCAAGGTAAACTTTTTTAAATCTTTCGGGAACAATTTTTATCTTTCCTTTTTCTATAGCCTTAATAGCTGGTTTTGCTAATTTTTTCATTTTAACAAACCATTGTGTGGAAATCTGTGGTTCAATTGGAGTACTACAACGGTCGCAAAGAGACAGCTGATGTTCGTATTCTTCAATTTTTTCTAAAAGGTTTAGTTCTTCTAATTCAGTTATAATTTGTCTTCTAGTTTCTTTTACCGAAAGACCAGCATATTTGCCAGCCTCTTTTGTCATTTTTCCTTCAGGACCTATTACATTAATAATTGGTAGATTATTAGCTTTTCCAATTTGCCAATCAGTTTTGTCGTGAGCAGGAGTGATTTTAACTGCGCCAGTTCCAAATTCTAGTTTAACTAAATGATGGGCTACAATGGGAATTTCTCTTCCAACAATAGGAAGGATTACGTTTTGTCCTATAAAATCTTTATATTTCTCATCTTTAGGATTAACTGCTATAGCAGTATCGCCCAACATCGTTTCTGGCCTAGTAGTGGCAACAATAATAAATTTTTTGGGATTATTTTTAAAAGGGTATTTTATGTACCATAATTTACCAACACTTTCTTTGTATTTAATTTCAATATCAGAAATAGCAGTTTCACATCTAGGGCACCAATTAACTATTCTGGGGCCACGATAAATATATCCCTTTTTATGATAATTAGTAAAAGCGGTTAGAACAGCTTTTTCATATTGCTTATCTAAGGTGAATCTTAATCTAGACCAGTCGCAAGAGCATCCTAGCTTTTCTAATTGTTTAAGGATTATATTGCCATATTTTTCTTTCCATTCCCAAACAGTTTTAACAAATTCTTCTCTTCCCAACTGATGACGAGTTAATCCTTGCTTGATTAATTTTTTTTCTACTACATTTTGAGTAGCAATTCCAGCATGGTCTGTCCCTGGCAACCACAATGTCTTGTCTCCTAACATGCGATGATATCTGATTAATATGTCTTGTATTGTATTGTTAAGGGCATGTCCCATATGCAAAGACCCTGTTATATTTGGAGGGGGAATAGTAATAGAATACTTTTTTCTTCTTTTCCCTGGTAAATTATCTGGATTAAAAAACCCGCTTTCTTTCCAAAGTTTATAGATTTTTTCTTCAAATTGTTTTGATTCGTATCTTTTTTCCATATTTCTGGTTATTTTTTAATATTGATGATTCTTTTTTTTCCGTTAGATTCAACTTTTATTTTAACAAAAATTGTGTTTCTAGGCAAAATCTTTTTAGTTCGGTCAGCCCATTCAATTATGGTAATGGTGTTTTTTTGTCCTAAATAATCATTAATTCCTATATCTATCAAATCTTTACCCGAAATCAAACGATAAGCATCTACGTGACAAAGGGTTTTAATCTCGCCTTTTTTTTGGTTGATGGGATAAACTTTCATTAAAACAAAAGTAGGGCTGGTGATAATGTTTTTGGACTTAAGCCCAATCGCTATTCCTTTAGCAAAAATTGTTTTACCAGCGCCTAGCTCTCCGATTAGGGCTATTGTTTCTCCACCTTTTAATTGTTTAGCAATTTTTTTACCTAAATTTAGGGTTTGCTTTTCAGACAAAGTAACAACTTTCATAATTAATTATATCGCTGAATTATTCTAAAATATAAATATTGTTTTTAATTAAGTTATTGTACATTAAATTTATCTAATTTACAATAAAGTATAATAATTTTAGAATTATTATACTTTTATTTTTTATCTTTTTTAAAATTGATTCTTTTTGTTGTATGAGGATATGGCAATGATTCCTTTTGCGTAGAAAAGAGCAGTAGAGTCAAGGAGATGGGTCAATAAAGAGATTTTTCCTGAAATTATTATATTAGATGCTGTAGCCAAAGATCGATTGTCTTAAATATTGCAATTTTTGTTAGCTATAAGATCGGCGAGATTCCCTGCGCTATCAGTGTAATGCTTCCTAGTCGTATTACTGTCATTAATTATATTCTAGGTTAATCTTATCATTGAATATCGCAGTGTAGCAATAGTATGAGTAAGCGTTAAAAATTATAACGATCTATTGTTTAAAAATTTTTTGGATTAATTCTTTTGGTCTTGTTATTAATTTTTTTAAAAGCGATAAAAATATGGGATACGTTTCGGATCTCGTTTTTCTTGAAACCATTTCTAAGATAGGGTTATATAAATTTGCTTTTCCTCAACATAAATACTGAATATATAAATATCAAAAAATATTAGAGTGATTTAGTGTTTTATCTTAAAGTTATATTTTTTGGTTAACTGTAATTATTGTTATCATAATAATGATGATATATTTATTCTACAAAGATCTAGTCCGTAAAAATTTTAAATAAAAAAGACATTCGCTTGAACAAAAAAGATTATAGAATAATGGAGACTATAAATTAAGAACTATATAGTGATACAAAGCGTTCGCAGAGAGCTTAGCGTAAGAGTTAATAAAAAATGAATATATGATGTTAAAAGGTTCCCCAACGGAAAAAATGTTTGTTGTGGGGTTATGGCTCCAATTGTCCGTAAGATTGCAAAAAATATTTTAAAAATATGAAAAGCTTTCGCAAAAAAGATATTTATTTTAACAGAAGAGCTCTTAAAATTTGATTACAGTGAAGGAGTTGTAGTTGCTGTTCAGTGGATTTTTAGGATAAAAGATAGATTTAGAAAAACAGATTTTGATATTTTTTAAAAATGACTCAAAAATATGTAAATAGTTGGTGCAATGATGACGATTTCTGCGCGCACATTATTTATTCTATGATTGGCTAGCATTGGTTAAAATGGTTAAACCTTGGGCAAAATCTAAAAATCAATGTGTAGGGCAGGTTTTCACTGTTAGTTCTATTGAAATGTTAGAACGTCGTCATGTAACTGAATATAATCTTGATAATATTTTTGACATAGCTACGATTTTATTGTATAATAAAAAATATTTAGTGCAAAAGGATTATGGTTGGATGTTAAAATCTGCTTCAGCTCATAGCCAAAAGAAAGTTTTTGGTTTTATAATGGCCAATAAAAGGAATATGTCCAGAATGGCATCTAGATACGCAATTGGAAAGATGTCCAAATGTATTAGGAATAAAGCAATGGCTTAATTTATTAAAAATTGATTAATAGTAGAAAGATGAATATAGATTATTCTATTTTAATAGGGGGAGCAGCTGGTCTTGGTTCACGCCGAGCTGGTTTATTAATAGCCAAATTATTTAGTAATTTGGGTTATTATGTTTTTGTTTACGATGATTATCAGTCTTTAATAAGAGGAGGCCATAGTTTTTCTAATATAAGAATATCTACTTCTAAAAAATTATCTTCTTGTTCTAAAATAGATTTTTTGGTTGCTCTAGATAAACGTACTTTGGACGAACATCAATCTGAGCTAAAAAAAGAAGGAATACTTGTCTATAATTCTGATAAATTCAATGTTACCAGAAATCAAGCTGTAGGGATTCCAGCACAGACTATTGTTAAGGATTTGTGCGGTAGGAAGATTATGGAAAATATTGCTTTAGTCGCAGGGCTTGCGAAAATTCTCGGGATTGAATGGGAAATTTTAAAAGAGTTATTAACCAAAGAGTTTAAAAAATCTAGGAATATAAATTTACAAATTGCTAAAACATCTTTTGAGCAAAATCAATCTTTGATAAAAATAAAAAAAACAAAAAGAGAAAAACTTTCTCTTTTGACGGGCAATCAAGCCATATCTAGGGGAGCGGTTAAAGCTGGACTGAATTTGTATTTTGCTTATCCCATGACTCCGGCAACGGGAATCTTGCATTATTTAGCCGAACATAGTAAAGATTTTAAAATAAAGACTGTTCAACTGGAAAATGAATTAGCTGTTATTGGCGCCGCCCTAGGTAGTGCTTATGCGGGGGTGCCTTCTATGGTAGGAACTTCAGGAGGTGGTTTTGCATTAATGACCGAATCTTTAAGTTTAGCTTGTCAGGCTGAAATTCCCTTAGTTATTGTTAATAGTCAGAGGGCTGCTCCAGCTAGTGGGGTGCCTACATATACTGCTCAGAGTGATTTATCTTTTTCGCTAACGGCAGGACATGGAGATATTGTAAAATTTTTAGTTGCTCCTGGAGACGCGGAAGAATCTTGTTATTGGGCGGGACGGCTCCTTTCTCTTTCTTGGGAGTATCAAACTCCGTCTATTTTGTTAGTAGATAAACAGATTTCTGAAAGTACTTTTAGTTTTGACGAAAAGGTTTTAAAAAAAATAAAACCAATAAAATATTTAAAAGGAAACGCTCGTAGTGAGTATGTAAGATATCAGGATACAAAAAATGGAATTTCTCCATTATGTTTTCCTGGGGAAAAGGGAGCAGTGGTTAAAATAACTAGCTATGAGCATGACGAAGCTGGAATCACTATTGAAGATGAAATTAGTGCTCAAAAGATGCAAGATAAAAGATTGAGAAAATATAAGGAGATGGAGATGGCGGTAGAAAAAATGCGAGCAATTAAAATTTACGGAAATCAAAAATCTTCTTGCGCAATTTTGTCTTGGGGGTCTACCAAAGGACCAGCTAAGGAAGCAGCCGAAGATTTAAATATTAAAATGATTCAGCCATTAGTTCTCCAACCATTGCCAATAAAACAAATAAAAAAAGCTTTAGAGGGAGTAAAAAGTTTAATTTTGGTGGAAAATAATGCTTTAGGCCAATTGGCACCTACTCTAAACAGTCATGGAGTAAAAATAGATGCTAAAATTTTAAAATATAACTCTAGACCATTCATGGCAGAAGAAATAAAAAAAGCTTTTAATAAAATTAGGAAAAATGAAAAAAAATAATTTAAAATTAGAAACAAATTGTGTTAATACTTGGTGCCCAGGATGTGGTAATTTCGGCGTCTTAATGGCTTTTAAACAGGCGATTGTTTCTCTAATTGAAGCTGGGACGTCAAAAGAAAATATAGTTATAGTCAGTGGGATTGGATGTGCCTCTAAAATTGTTGATTATTTAAATTTGAATAGCTTCTGTTCTCTGCACGGTCGTTCAATTGTTGCAGCTGAGGGAGTAAAAATTGCTAATGACAAATTAAAGGTTATTGTTTTCGGTGGTGATGGAGGAGTCTATAATGAAGGAATTTCTCACTTAATCCATGCTGCTAAAAGGAACATTGACATTACTGTGTTAGTACATGATAATAGATGTTTTGCTTTAACGACTGGACAGTTTACGTCTACTTCTCCTAAAGGGTTTGGGGGTAAATCTACGCCAGGTGGTAGTATTGAAGAACCATTCAATCCTTTAAAATTAGTAATGGCTTCTAATGCGACATTTGTCGCCCGCGGTTATTCAGGAAAAGTTGCTCACCTTAAAGATTTAATTTTAGCAGGTATTCGACATAAAGGATTTTCATTTGTTGAGATTCTCCAGCCTTGTGTTTCTTTTTTTAATACTTTCGAGCTTTACAATAAAAAGGTTTATGAAATACCTAATATTAATTTGGATTCCGAAAAATATGCTTTAAAGAGAATAAACGAATGGCAATACAATAAGAAAGATTCTAAAATTCCCATCGGCATCTTTTATAAGATTAATAAGCCAATTTATAAATAATTTTCAATAGAATAAATTTAAAGCTCCGCTATTAGCGGAGCTTTGCGTTTAATTTAATTTTATTTATATTTCTAGGTTTGGATTTGCTTTTATCTTTTTCCAATTATTTTTTAAACCATCTTTTTGCTTGTTTGTTAAATTGATATATTTGAAATAGGCAGCAGAAGCGATCATGGTCGCATTATCTGGACAAAATTCACGAGCAGGGATTAATAATTTTGCAGGAATCTTTAATTCTTTTATTTTTTTTGAGAATTGAATCCTTAACTGTTCATTTGATATCACGCCTCCGCCCAAAATAATTGATTTAACTTTAAATTCTTGAGCGGCTTGCAATGTTTTTTTGATTAAAACATCAATAATTGCTTGTTGAGTTTCCGTACAAATCTGTGATATAATTTCCTTCCTCCTCTTGGATTTTGGGATTTTTTGGACTAAATAAAGAACAGCTGTTTTTAGCCCAGAGAAACTGAAGTCATAATCACGAGAATTAATCATGGGTCGCGGAAGATTGATCATTAATTGTTCGCTATTAATTGTTGATTGTTGGTCAGCCCTTTTCGCAATTGCCGGTCCACCAGGATATCCTAGGCCAAGCAATTTAGATACTTTATCGAAACATTCCCCAGCAGCGTCATCTCTAGTTTGCCCAATTTTTTTGTATTGATTATATTTTTTAATAAGTATCAACTCAGTATGTCCGCCTGAAACAATCAATCCTAACGCTGGGAATTGAGGTTGATTGTTAATGAAATTAACAGCAATGTGCCCTTGAAGGTGATTAATCGGTATAAGCGGTTTTTGCCAAGCGTAAGCTAGCGCTTTAGCAGTTTCTACCCCAACAAAAAGTGAGGTTATCAGTCCTGGTCCAGTAGTTACAGCAATTAAGTCAATGAAAGATGGATTTAAGTTTAAAGATTTTTTGATAACGGGTATTATTTTTTTAATATGTTCTCTGGCTGCTAGTTCGGGGATAATGCCTCCGTATTTGCTATGTATGGGAATCTGAGAGGCAATGACTTTACTCAAAACCCTAAAAGAAGGTTGGCCTTTCCGTTTTCTAACCTCTAACAAAGATGCCGCCGTTTCATCGCATGATGTTTCAATGCCTAGAATAACAATTTTTTCTTTTGAATATTTCATGTTATTGACTTTAGCATAAAATATTTTTTTGACAAATCATTTAATTGTATTAGAATTAAAGAATAATTATTTTTTGTTTAGAATATATAATATGGCAGAAATTTCTCCAGCCATCAAGAAACTCATTAAAGATTATCAGTTTTGGCAAGAATCGCTTTCTCCAGACCCTGAAGCGGTTAATATTAAAGTTGACGAAGTGGCTAGCAAGGTAGCTTCTTTTTATGAACGTATTAGGAAAATAGTAGATTGGAAAGAACAACACTTGATGAGGAGAATAGCTATTGAGAGGATATTAAAAAGAAGGTTACTTTTAAGAGCGAAGGAACAGCAAATTGCTGAGTCTTTTGTTTTTGAGTTGGTAAGAGGAGGGTATTTCCCTAACGCTTCAATTGAAAAGGCAAAGATTAGTATAATTCAAAATGTTTTAGATAAGTATATTTTTATCTTAGATAATTTGAAAAAAATAGACATTAAGTACAAAAATCAAGCAGAGCTTTATACAGATATTTTGGGTATAGCATCTTGCGAAATAGAAGAAGTTTTAGATCCGAGTTTTTATTTAAAGCAAAATGCTCTTTTAGGTTTTGCGGTAAATATAATGAAGACGCGTATAAAGGTTGGTGAAAGAGCTCAAAAAATGACTGAAATCACAGAGAAGGAGATAAATATCCAAATTTATATCGCTACGCAACAAGCTCTTTTTAGGTT
>Ga0190303_1000378_pt1 | contig 18627 bp, 19 predicted proteins | sample 48700701_MG_FD_161672 | JGI IMG/M metagenome (GOLD analysis project Ga0190303, IMG submission 161672) | Hydrothermal vent sediment bacterial communities from Southern Trench, Guaymas Basin, Mexico - 4870-07-0-1_MG | ecosystem: Environmental > Aquatic > Marine > Hydrothermal vents > Sediment ...
CAGCGCCTGAACGCCGTTTGCGCCCTCGTAAATCTGGGTGATACGGGCGTCGCGCACGAACTGGCTCATGCCGTGTTCTTCAATATATCCGTGGCCGCCGAACACCTGTTGAGCCTGCACGGTCATATCGAATCCCTTGTCGGTCAGGAACCCTTTGACAACAGGCGTCATCAGGGACACCAGCCCGTCGGCGTCTTTATCACCCGCGCGATGCACCTGATCAATCAGGCTGGCGCTCCACAAAAGGAATGCGCGGCCACCCTCGACAAAGCTTTTCTGGTCCATCAGATTGCGACGCACGTCGGGGTGCACGATGATCGGATCAGCCGGCCCGTCAGGATTTTTCGCCCCAGTGACGTCACGCCCTTGTAAACGATCCTTGGCGTAGATCACCGCGTTTTGATAGGCGGCCTCGGCCTGTGCCAGCCCTTGCATGCCTACGCCGATGCGGGCCTCGTTCATCATGGTGAACATGGCGCGCATGCCTTTGTGTTCCTCGCCCAATAGATAGCCGACCGAGTCATTATAGACCATCACGCAGGTGGCGTTGGCGTGGATGCCCATCTTTTCCTCGATGCTGCCAACCGACACGCCGTTGGCGGGGCCAAGCGAGCCATCATCCTTGACGATGTATTTTGGCACAATGAACAGGGACACACCTTTGATGCCTTCCGGCCCGCCCGCGATTTTGGCCAGCACCAGATGGATGGTGTTATCGGACAGGTCATGATCCCCCGCCGAAATAAAGATCTTCTCGCCGGTGATTTTATAGCTGCCGTCAGATTGCGGATCGGCCTTGGTGCGCATCAGGCCCAGATCGGTGCCGCAATGGGATTCCGTCAGGTTCATCGTGCCGGTCCATTCACAGGACACCATTTTGGGCAGGAATTTGGCCTTTTGCGCGTCTGTGCCGTGGGCATGGATCGCCGAATAGGCGCCGTGGGTCAGGCCCTGATACATGGTGAACGCTTGGTTCGCGCCCGAGAATATTTCGCCAACCGCCGTGCCCAACACATAGGGCATATTCTGGCCGCCATATTCCGGATCGCAATCCAGTCCGGTCCAGCCGCCTTCTTTCATCACCTCAAAGGCCTCTTTGAATCCTTTGGGTGTTGTCACCAGACCATTTTCAAACGTGCAGCCCTCAATGTCGCCCGACGCGTTGATTGGCGCGATCACCTCGCTTGCCACTTTGCCGGCCTCTTCCAGAACGGCCCCCGTAAAATCGGCTTCCAACTCGTCATACCCCTGTATGTCGCTGGTGCTGACGCCCAACAGATCATGCAGAACAAATTGGATGTCTTTGACGGGTGCGGTGTAGCTGGGCATGGTTGGGTATCCTTAATTATTATTCGGCGGCACGCAGTTCAAATGATGCGAGTTTCTCAGAGCCCCATTTGATATGTTTTTTCAAATCGACAATTGCTTCGCCCAATTCTTCAAATTGCTGCTCCATTGCAGCCAGACGCAAGCATGCCTGTTCATAAACGCGGGTCAGTTGTCTTCGCCCTTTGTCATCCACATCATATAGATCCAGCAATTGACGGGATTCTTCCAGACTGAAGCCAAATCGTTTGGCACGCAAGATCAGTGTTAGCCTTGCGCGATCACGTTTGGTAAACAGCCGTTTTTGTCCTTCGCGGGTTGGCGAAAGAAGCTCTTTGGATTCATAAAACCGTAATGAGCGGGCTGTTACATCAAACATGTCGCACATCTGTCGAATTGTCATTGTGTCATCGTCTTTCATGGCACGTTCCTAATATGGCCCTCGTTACTGGTCAGGACATGCGGTGCGCTTGCACACCTTACAACCATGCTTGACGTAAAGGTAAATGTGACGTGGCGTCAAAATCAAAATGACGAAACGTCAGCAAAGGTGACGTAGGGTCAGACGCAAGATAATTATGCAAGCAGTTTTCAGGTTTTTGGTCCGGGGTAAGGTATTCCATACCTTATTTTACTGGCTTTAACGTATCAGCAGCTTCATTGCGCAATTGTTGTAGCTCTGAAATTGATTCGTCGAGCTGTTGGCGTTGTTTGCCCAGCTCGCCCAGTTGGCGGTCTGCTTGCTCGACCCAAATCTCCAATTGTGCCTCGGTGCCCTTTTGCTCGTAAATCTCGAGCCATTGGCGAATTTCCTCAAGCGAGAAGCCAAAGCGCCGACCGCGCAGGATCAGCACCATACGCGCAGTTTCGCGTGGGCCATAGCTGCGGGTGCGCCCGTCTTTGTCAGGGGTCAGCAGTTCAATGTATTCGTAATACCGCAAGGTGCGCGGGGTCACGTCAAACCGCACGCACATCTCTTTAAAGGTCAATTGGGTGTCAGACATTTTGCTCGGCTCCTGTCTAGCAGGGTAAACCAATGCAAGGGTCTGATGCAATCCGCGTTAGTTCAAAAAACCGGGCGCGAAAAAGTAAAATGCATACCCCAGCACAAGGGCCGGAACCGAGGTATAGATTGTGGCCAGCAGCGCGGCTTTGGGGTTTAGCGCAATGGCGGGGAACAGGGCGTCGCCGTCATTGGATATGGCATTGGCAATCAGGGCCGAGAACGGCACAATCCCGTTGATATACAATGTGGCCACCAGAATTTGCGGTCCACACCCGGGGATGAAGCCGATCAACACACCGATTAGCGGCATGGCAATGGCTACTGTTGAAAACAGCATGGCCAGATCAAGACCCGAGAAGGCCTCGACATAGCCATAGCCCAGAAAGGCGATCAGGACCCAGATGGTGATAAAGCCGGTTTCCTCGGCCACGCGCGACAGGGCGGGGTCATCGGGGTTCGAGATTGCCTGCACTTTGGAAACCAGCCAGATCAGCAGAATCAGGGCGATGCCAACCAGCGCGATGATGGTGCCAAGGGTGGCGATCAGGGGCGATTGGGTGATCTGGAAGGCATCCATCAGACCAAGGCCCAGACCGGGTAGGGCCACCACGCCAAAGGCGATATCGCGGTAACGAACCCGCGGGATGCTGGGACCAATGGGGCAAGTGGCCTGTGCGCCCCCCGGGATGTGCTTTTTGTGAAAGCGGTCAACGATCAGGCCGGTTATGATGCCTGCAACCAGCGACACCGGGAAAATCACGGCGGCCGTTACGGGTCTGGTTGCAATCAGCAGGAAGGCCGCATCGCCCATAGTGCCAGTCAGAGCAGCGACCAGAGCACCGAACGACACATTTTTGGATGAATAGGCCGAGGTGACGATGATTGCCCCCGCACAGCCCGGTGACATGCCCAACAGCGTCGCAATCGGGATTTGTAACCGTTTCTGGCGGCGCAGGAAATCCCCCAGATTGACGTTGAATAACCGCTCGCTGCCATAGACCAGCATCAATGTAGCCGCCACAAACACCGACACGCCAACATAGGCGTCATGCATCAGGCCACGGGTGATTGCACCGATTTCGCCGGGCCAGATAGCCAGAATGGTCAGTATCAGCACAATTGCGGTGCGCGGGGAGTGTATCGGATTGAATCTGCTCAACAACGCAAACAAGCTGCGCGACGGGAGGCCGAGTTTTACGGTTTGAGAGGTCATTCTAGCGGCCCATTTAATTCCTGACAATATCACTATGGAATTTGCGAATGTGACGCAAGTAAAATAGTCAGGAATGGGTCGCTCCGGTTAAAATGAACTCTAGTTCATGAAACCCGGTGCAAAGAAATGGAACAGATAGGCCAGCAGGATCGCCGGGAAGGCCGAATAGAGCGTGGCCATCATTGCGACCTTTGGATTTAGCGCAATCGCAGGGAACAGGGCGTCGCCATCATTGGAGATCGCGTTGCCGACAAGGGCCGAGAACGGGATCAGCCCGTTGATATAGAACGTCGAGACCAGCACCTGTGGCCCGCAACCCGGAATGAACCCGATCAGAATACCGACCATCGGCAACAGCACGCCGACCGAATTGAACATCGCTTTCAAATCTAGCCCCGCGTAGGCGACGATATAGTCAAACGCAAGGTAGGCACCGATCACCCAGACAGTGATAAAGCTGGTTTCCTCCGCCATGCGGGTGAAGGGGCTGTCTTTGGCGTTGGTCATGGCTTGCAGGTTCGAGGTCGACCAGACCAGCAGGCCTACCAGAATACCCGTAAGGCCAACCCAGTGCATGAAATTGCCGTAGACCGCCTCTAGGTCCACCTGCGCCAGTTGCGAGATGCCGATCACCAGACCGGGGATGGCGATGGCCAGATAAAGGTAATCTTTGGCGCGGGTGCGCCCGATCAACGGGGCCAATTCGCATTGGGCCGAAGATTCAGACACCGCACCACCGATTTTCAGCGCATCAATGATCCAGCCGGTCAGAACCCCCACCGTCAGCGATAGCGGCAACACCACCATCGCCGCATCGGGCCGCGTGGCGATCAGCAGGAACGCGGCATCGCCCATGGTGGCCGTCAGTGCGGCAACCACAGCGCCAAAGCCAACGTTGCCCGACGAGTACGCCGCCACCACAACCACAGCCCCGCCACAGCCCGGCGTTGCGCCCAACAGGGACGCCAGCGGTACTTGAAAGCCTTTGGCGTTGCGCAAGGCATCACCAATGTCGAATTTGAAAATACGCTCGGCCCCGTAAAACAGCATTAATGTGGCCGCCACAAAGGAGGCGACCTGCACATAAGCGTCAACCATCAGGCTGCGGGTCAATGGCCCCAATTCACCAGGCGCGACCGCCAAGGCGAAATAAATCAGCACAACAAGCAGCCGTCTCATACGGAACGGGCCGAGTTTATCCTTGGCCACGAATGGCGAAGGAAGGAGGACTTGGGGTGTTGCTGTAGGGTGCATGGTTGATCCTGCAATTGCGAACTATTCTCAATTGCAACAAATAACACTTGCGGCGTGTTTGGCAAGGGCCAATAACTAGATGTGAACACAAGGCCGGAAACCGCGTATGACAGATTCAAAAGTAGCTCTTATCAGCCAGTTTTTTGCGGCTATGCCGCATTTCAAGGCACTTGGCATGGAATTGGGCCAGATCGGCGATGGCAAAGCCGATATTTCGATGGCTTATGACGAACGTTTCATTGGTGATCCTGAAACCGGCGTGATTTCCGGCGGGGCGGTTTCGGCCCTGATGGACACCAGCAGCGGGGCGGCAGTGATGTGCCACCCGACCGGCACCATGGGCACGGCAACGCTGGATTTGCGCATCGAATATATGCGGCCCGCGACACCGGGTCAGCGGATCACGGCGCGGGCGGAATGTTACCACGTAACGCGATCAGTCGCGTTTGTGCGGGCAACGGCCACAGACGAGGATACAACACGGCCCGTGGCCACAGCGACAGGCACATTTACCATCCAGCGCGAAAAGGGGGTTTTGAAATGAGCCGTCGTCCCGAACCTGTGCAGGTGATCAAGCAGCGCCGCGATGCCGCGCTGAATTCTCTGGTGCACGGAGTGCCATACATCAGTTTTCTGGGGGTGACGTTTGACCGCCGCGGGGATGAACTGACGGCAGTGCTGCCGTTCGACGAAAAACTGATCGGCAATCAGATGCTACCTGCGATCCACGGCGGGGTGACAGCGGCGTTTCTGGAAATTACGGCGGTGATCGGGCTAAGCTGGCAAATGCTGTGGAATGACATAGAAAACGGCGAAGTGGACGAGATGGCGCTGCCACGGATGCCCAAGACGATAGATTTTACCGTGGATTACCTGCGCTCCGGTCTGCCGCGCGACGCCTATGCGCGGGCGCGGGTGAATCGGTCTGGGCGACGCTATGCGTCTGTGCATGTGGAGGCATGGCAGGACAACCGCCAGCGTTTGTTTGCCCAAGCCACAGGGCATTTCCTGATGCCGCAACGCGGTGAGTGACCCTGCGGGTTCGCTGACTCACTCTCGCGTTCTGAAAATTGCCCTGCCAATTGTGATTTCCAACGCCACCGTGCCGATTTTGGGTGCGGTCGATACTGGTGTGGTCGGGCAACTGGGGTTGGCCGCGCCGATTGGGGCTGTCGGGATTGGTGCAATCATCCTGACCGGCATTTACTGGATGTTCGGGTTCTTGCGAATGGGCACATCGGGCATGGCAGCTCAGGCTCATGGGGCAGGGGACCGCTCCGAGGTGGTGGCGCTGCTGGTGCGGGCCTTGATCATCGGATTTGGTCTGGGCCTGTGCATGATCGCGCTGCAAGTTCCGCTGTTCTGGGCGGCGTTTCAGGTCTCGCCTGCCTCAAGCGAGGTCGAGGGCATGGCGCGGGACTATATGCAGATCAGGGTGTGGTCGGCCCCTGCAACCGTGGCGTTATACGGCATCAGCGGCTGGTTGATCGCGCAGGGGCGCACGCGGGCCATTCTGGCGCTGCAACTGTGGATGAACGGCGTCAACATCGGGTTGGATTTGTGGTTTGTGCTGGAGTTGGACTGGGGCGTCGAAGGGGTGGCGATTGCCACGTTTATCGCTGAATGGAGCGGGCTGGCGCTGGGCCTGTGGCTGTGCCGGGCGGCGTTCACGGGCCGGATGTGGCGCGATTGGGCGGTGGTGTTTGACCGCGCGCGACTAAAGGCGATGGCGCTGGTGAATGGCGACATCATGCTGCGTTCCTTGCTGTTGCAGGCGATATTCATATCGTTCCTGTTTTATGGCGCACGGTTTGGCGATGTGACCTTGGCCGCCAACCAGATATTGCTGCAATTTCTGGAAATCACCGCATATGCGCTGGACGGGTTCGCCGCCGCTGCCGAGGCCTTGGTGGGTCAGGCGCTGGGGGCGCGAAACCGTTTGGCATTGCGCCGCGCGGCGCTACTGACCAGTGGTTGGGGGCTGGTTTGGGTGCTGTGCTTGTCGGTGGTGTTTTGGCTGTTTGGGCGGGTGATCATTGATGTGATGACCACATCAGAAGTGGTGCGCACCGAGGCGCGGGTCTATCTGGTTTACATGGTGCTGGCCCCCACCATCGGCATCGCGTCATGGATGCTGGACGGGATATTCATTGGCGCGACCCGTTCAAAGGATATGCGCAATATGATGGCGCTGTCATTCGCGGTTTATGCTGTGGCGATTTGGCTGTTGATGCCGGTCTATGGCAACCACGGGCTGTGGATCGCTTTGCTGATCTCGTTTGTGGCGCGCGGAGTGACGTTGGGGGTTCGGTATCCGGCGTTGGAGGCGCGGGCGGGGTAGAAGAGGTTCTATGCCTGCGGCGCGGATATTTGGGCGAAAAAGAAACCTATAAGATGTCGAGCACGGATTCCGGTGGGCGGCCCAAGGCGGCTTTGTTGTTGGCAAGGACCACGGGGCGCTCGATCAATCTGGGGTTTTGGGCCATCGCATTGATCAGGGTTTCTTCATCGGCGTTTTTCAGGTTCAGGTCTTTATAGAGGGCCTCATTGGTTCGGATCAGGGCGGAGGCGGGGATGTTCAGTAGGGTAAGGGCGGCACGGATTTCATCCGCCGTGGGGGCGTTATCCTGATAAAGACGGATTTCAGGGGTGATGCCTGCACCTTCGATCAATTCAAGCGTGGCGCGGGATTTGGAGCAGCGGGGGTTGTGCCAGATCGTGGTCATAGCCAGTCCCTTTGTTTGCTGCCAACCGCGTCGGCAATGTTGGCGTGGCCGTCATTGGCCAGCAATTCATCGAGACCTTTGGCGATTTCAGTGACCAGCGACAGTCCTTGATAGACCATCGCCGAGTAAAGTTGCACAGCGGATGCTCCGGCGCAGATTTTGGCGTAGGCCTGATCCGCGGACCCGATGCCGCCAACGCCGATCAGCGGGATTTTACCATCTGTGAGCGCAGAAAGTTGGGCGAGGATGCAGGTGGATTTTTCAAACAGCGGCGCGCCAGAAAGGCCGCCGGCTTCATTGCGGTGTGGGCTGGTCAACCCGTCGCGGGACAGGGTGGTGTTGGTGGCGATGATCGCGTCAACGCCGGTATCGGCGGCGACCTCGGCGATTTCGGCCAGTTCTTGTTCCGTTAGATCTGGCGCGATTTTCAAGAACACGGGGATTGGGCGAGCAAGTGCGGCGCGGGTGCCCATGACGCCGTTCAGCAGGGCGGTGAGCGCCTCTTTGCCTTGCAAGTCGCGCAATTTTTCGGTGTTGGGGGACGATACGTTGACCGTGGCGAAATCCAGATGCGGGGCGCAATGGGCCAGCACGGTGGCGAAATCGGCGGCGCGGTCGGTGCTGTCTTTGTTGGCGCCAAGGTTCAGGCCGATGATTGCGTCCGTTGGGCGTTTGGCGAGGCGGGCGTTGATGGCTTCCATGCCATCGTTGTTAAACCCGAAACGGTTGATCACGGCCGCGTCTTCGGTCAGGCGAAACAGGCGCGGTTTGGGGTTGCCGGGTTGCGGGCGCGGGGTGGCGGCACCGACCTCGATAAAGCCAAAACCGGCGCGGGTCAGGGGCGCAAGGGCGGTGGCGTTTTTATCAAATCCGGCGGCGAGGCCAACGGGGTTTGGTAGGGTTAGACCCGCAATTTCCGTTTGCAGGCGCGGCGTGGTGAAGGGGCCGGGCAGGGGGACAAGCCCACTGTTCAGTGCCTTGAGAGACAGGGCATGGGCGCGTTCGGGATCAAGGCGGTGCAGAGTGGCCACACCGAGGCGTTCAATCAGGTTCATTTCACACCCTCCGGGATAATATACTTGCCGTCGCGCACCAGCACAGGTTCGGACCAGAGCACCTCGTCCATGCGCAGTTTGCGATTGTAGAGCACCGGTGTCGGGTCATCGCGATAAGCGCCTTCCCATTCAAGATCATCGCCCATTGCATCGGCGTTAAAGGCGGCAATTGTCATGCCAAGGCGCGTGGCGTTTTCCAGATTGCCCATGCGCAAGAGCTGGGTTGCGGTTTCAAGGCGGATATAGCCGTTATAGATATCATTCGGATTGCCACCCGTTTCACCGTCCAGCTGCATCAGGCCCCAAACGCGTGATTGGAGGGTTTTGTAAACCTGCACGGCTCAGACCATTTCATCGGGGAATGTGAAGGTGCCGTTGATGCATGTCAGCGATCTGGCCCAAAGCACTTCGGCGCGTTTTAAGGGGCGGTAGAGGTGCGGGAACAGATCACCGCCGCGAGAGGGCTCCCATTTCAGGGCGTCGCCCAGTGCATCGGTCTCAAACGCGATCAGCATCAGACCATCAATGTCCGCGAAGTATTTGGCAACGGTAACACCCGCCTGCTTGGCGGTCGAAAAGTGGATAAAGCCATCGGCCAGATCAATCGGGGCACCAAGGGTTTCGCCTTTGGTATCCAGTTCCGCCCACTCGGGACCAAGGAATATTTTGTAAATCTGCATAGAGGTGACATGCCTTGCCCACGCAAAATCGTCAAGGCTTTGACTCTTGCCAGATACATCGCCACGATGACCTATGATTCAATTAACCCAACAGGGGGATTCCCGATGCTAACTCGTATGATCTTGAAAACTACGGCGGCTGCGGCTGCCTTAACATTTGGCGCAGGCATGGCCATGGCGGACTATACGCTGACCATTTTGCACACCAATGATTTCCATTCGCGGTTCGAGCCGATCAGCAAATACGATTCGGGCTGCTCCGCCGAGGACAACGCCGAGGGCAAATGTTTTGGTGGCTCGGCACGTCTGATCACGGCTGTGGCCGAGGCCCGCGCGCGCTCTAACAACTCGATCCTTGTGTCGGGGGGCGACCAGTTTCAGGGCTCGCTGTTTTACACCTACTATAAAGGTAAAGTCGCCGCCGAGATGATGAACAAGATGGGCTATGACGCGATGACCGTGGGCAACCACGAGTTTGACGACGGCCCAGAAGTTTTACGCGGCTTTATGGATGCGCTGAATTTCCCCGTGCTGATGTCGAACGCGGATTATTCCGGCGAGGAAATGCTGGCGGGCAAGCTGGCCAAATCGGTGGTGATCGAGCGGGGCGGCGAGAAGCTGGGCCTGATCGGACTGACACCACAAGACACCGATGAATTGGCCAGCCCCGGCCCGAACGTGATTTTCACCGATCCGGTGGGCGCGGTTCAGGCCGAGGTTGATAAACTGACTGCCGAGGGTGTGAACAAGATTATCGTTCTGTCCCACTCGGGCTATGTGGTGGACCAAAAGGTCGCCGCCGAAACCACGGGTGTGGATGTGATCGTTGGCGGGCATTCCAACACCTATCTGTCGAACACATCTGATCGTGCCAAGGGGCCATATCCGACTATGGTTGGCAGCACGGCGATTGTTCAGGCCTATGCTTATGGCAAGTTTCTGGGTGAATTGAACGTCACCTTTGATGACGACGGCAATATCACCGAAGCGGTGGGCGAGCCGATTGTGATGAGCGGTGAAGTGGCCGAGGATGGCGACACCAAAGCGCGGATTGCTGAACTGGCTATTCCGCTGGAAGAAATCCGTCAGCTTGTGGTGGCCAACGCATCAGCACCGATTGATGGCAACCGCGACAATTGCCGCACCAAGGAATGCGAGATGGGCAATCTGGTGGCGGATGCGATGCTGGACCGGGTCAAGGATCAGGGCGTGACCATTTCGATCGCCAACTCGGGCGGCATTCGCTCGTCGATTGACGCGGGCGACGTGACCATGGGCGAAGTGCTGGGTGTGCTGCCATTCCAGAACACGCTGTCTACTTTTGAGATTTCCGGTGCTGGCGTGATTGCGGCGCTGGAAAATGGCGTGAGCCAAGTGGAGGAGGTCAAAGGTCGCTTCCCGCAGGTGGCGGGTATCAAGTTCACTTGGGACGCCAGCGTTGCGCCCAATGAGGGCCGGATCGTTGAAGTGATGGTCGCGGATGGCGATGGCTGGGTGGCGATTGACCCTGCGAAAATCTACGGTGTTGTGACCAACAACTATGTGCGCGGTGGCGGCGATGGCTATAAAATATTCGCAACCGACGGCATGAATGCCTATGACTTTGGCCCTGATCTGGCCGACGTGATGGCGGAATATATGGCAGCCAAGGGCGGCTATACAGCCTATATGGACGGGCGCATTACGCAGAAGTAATATTGCCGATAAATGAAAGGAAAAGGCGCACCTTCTGGGGCGCCTTTTTCAGTATGCCTTCGGCGAAGGTATTTAAGGCAAGAAGAAAGGGGTAAGGCATGTGTGGGCGGTTTGCGATGTTGATGCTGCTGGACGAGCTGACGCGGATGTTTTCCGCATTGCCGTCCAATGATTTACCCTTTTCGCCGAATTACAACATTTGTCCGACCGATAATGTGTCCGTTGTGGTGAGTGACGCGGGGCGGCGGCTGATTTCGATGCGGTGGGGGTTTGTGCCGCAGTGGTATAAAACGGTGAATGACGGGCCGTTGTTGATCAATGCGCGGGCAGAAACGCTGGCCGAGAAACCGGCGTTTAGCAAAGCATGCCGGCAGAGGCGCTGTTTGATACCGGCGACAGGGTTTTACGAGTGGACTAAGACCGCAGATGGTGCGCGTCTGCCGTGGTATATCCAGCGCACAGATGGACAACCTGTGGTGTTTGCAGGGATTTGGCAGCGTTGGGACACAGGGGACAAAGGGGATGCGCCGCTGACCACTTGTGCGATTGTTACCACGGATGCGAATGGGCCGATGTCGGGGATACATCACCGGATGCCTGTGGTTTTGACACCAGACAACTGGGGGCTGTGGTTGGGCGAAGAAGGCAAGGGGGCGGCGACATTGATGCACCCAGCCCCCAATGATGCATTGCAGTTTCATCGGGTGAGTGAGGATGTGAATTCAAACCGTGCATCGGGACCTGAGTTGGTTGATCCAATCAAGACGTAATCGTTTTACCGCTAAACAGCATGCCAAGCAGCCCGCCAAACAGGCTCGCCAACCCAACAGCCGGTAGATACATCAAAAAAGCATCCATACGGCCGATGTCGTTTAGCGCCACCAATCCGAACCAGTCGCCAAGCTGTTGATGGGCCACCAGCACAAACACCGTGGTGATCGGAATCCACAGCACCACAGACGAGGGCCATTTGATCAAAAACCCGACGAATATATTCAGCCCGATGATCATGCCAAAGGATTTTATCACCTCAACCGTCGTGTCAATTGTCTGCTGGGCGAGATTTTCGGCCCCGCTGCGCATATAGGTGATGGTGATGGCAATCAGAACCAGCAACAGGATCAGGATCGCATAGGTTACAACGGCACGTTTCTTGGTCATCTCTCAAGCCTTTTCTGTGGTCTGACTAGGTTGATAACTATGCCGAAATGCTGGTGTGGATCAAGGCAGAGATTGTGGGGCTGATGGGCCGCTCTGGTTGCGGCATTTGGCCGACTGGAATGCCGGTGTGAAATCGCTAGAAACGCAAGTTTCTGGGCATGGCCCGCTACCCACAACCCATAAAACCAGAGAATTGCCTATGATCGAGCTTCATCAGTTCCGCCCCGTTTTGGGCATCCCCAATGCCTCACCGTTTTGCATGAAGGCCGAAGCCTATCTGCTCTATCGCGACATCCCCTACCGGTTTGTGCCCTCAAGTCCGCGCAAATCGCCCTCGAAACTGGTGCCGTTTATTGTGGACGGGGCCAAAATCGTGACCGACACCGAGGCGATCATGGACCATTTCGAGGCCGATCAGGTGCATCCGCTGGACGCTGATTTAACTCCACGCCAACACGCCGTGGCGCGGATGATCCGCCAGCAGGTGGGGCAGGATCTGTTCTTGCAGATCACCTATATGCGCTGGGGCGACCCCGCTGGATGGGCGCTGTTTGGTCCGACCCTGAAGGCACATATTCCCCGCGCCATGCGTGGCCCCGCGGTTTACATGATCCGCCGCCCCCTGCTGGCCCAGATGCGCCGCCGGGGATTGCGCCCGAATGATACTGCCGCCGCTTATGCCAAAGGCAAGATCATGCTGGATACATTGGCCGATTTTCTGGGCGATAACGCGTTTAGCTTTGGCGACGCGCCGGGGCGGCTGGATATGACCCTATATGCGTTCATTGCCAATATCATCGATCAGGACCATCAAAACCCGTTGCAAGATCATGTGAGAGGCCTTGAAAACTTGACCGGATATTGCGACCGGATGAAACGGCTGACCTTTGCCAAAGCTGCATATTAACCCGTCAGTGAACCAGACAGGATATAAAGCGGCGGCAAACACAGACACCCCAACAATTCCACCAGTGTTCCTTGACCATCTGGCGGCATTGAAATAGATACGGATTTCCTTTGGCGGGTATGGTGAAATGGTATCATACGAGTTTTCCAAACTTAAGGCGCGGGTTCGATTCCCGCTACCCGCTCCAAATTCCCACAACTTACCCCCCCTGTGACCATCCACCTCTTGTTGAAGGGGGCCCAAAGCAGTAAGACGCAACCGTTAAGTGCGAATAGGGATGGGATAAATGGCGCGAAATAATACTCCTGAAATGGAAAATCGCGAGAAATCAAAGAAAGTCGGCGCATTGTCCGGCCTGATCCCGTTTCTGCGCCCCTATAAACACATGGTCATCCTGTCTGCACTGGCGCTGATGTTCACCGCGGCGATTTCGTTGATTTTGCCATTGGCCGTGCGCCGCGTTGTTGACGGGTTTTCCGAGGATAACGCCGCCCTGCTGGATCAGTATTTTGGCGCGGCCTTGGGTATTGCGGCGGCTTTGGCCATTGGCACGGGGTTGCGATACTATCTGGTGACGCGGCTGGGCGAACGCGTGGTTGCGGACATTCGCAAGGCGGTGTTTGAACGGGTAATCACCCTCAGCCCCGCGTTCTATGAGCGGATCATGACAGGCGAAATCCTGTCGCGGATTACCACGGATACCACGGTGATCCAGTCGGTGATCGGGTCAAGCGTGTCGGTGGCCCTGCGCAATGTGTTGTTGTTTTTCGGTGGTATGGTGTTGATGTTGTTCACCAGCGCCAAGCTGACTGGGCTGGTTCTGCTGATTGTGCCTGCGATCATCGTGCCGATCATCGTTCTGGGGCGACGGTTGCGTAAACTTAGCCGTGAAAATCAGGACTGGATTGCTGCCAGCTCCGGCTCGGCTTCCGAGGCGCTAAGCTCGGTTCAAACGGTGCAGGCGTTCACTCAAGAGGCCGCTACCACGCATGCATTTGACGATGTGACCGAGAAGGCATTTATATCTGCCCGCAAGCGCATCGGCACCCGCGCGGTGATGACGGTAATCGTAATTTTCCTTATATTTTCGGGGGTTGTCGGGGTTTTGTGGATCGGCGCGCGGGATGTGCAATCCGAAGTTATGACTGCGGGACAACTGGTGCAGTTCCTGATCTATGCGATTTTGGTGGCTGGCGCTGTTGGCGCGCTATCGGAAATCTGGGGCGAATTGCAACGCGCGGCGGGGGCGACGGAACGGCTGGTCGAACTGTTACAGACCGAGGATAGCGTGGTCGATCCGGCACAGCCTGTGACCCTTGCGGCAAACCCCAAAGGGGCGATTGATTTTGACGACGTGACCTTTTTCTACCCCGCGCGCCCAAAACATGCAGCGCTAAAAGGCGCCAGTGTATCCATCAAACCCGGAGAAACCGTGGCGCTGGTTGGCCCGTCTGGGGCTGGCAAATCCACGATCATCCAGTTGCTGTTGCGCTATTATGATCCACAAAAAGGCAGCATCAGCATTGATGGTGTTGACCTGCGTGAAATGGAGCGCGGCGCGTTCCGGCAAGCCATTTCCGTGGTGCCGCAAGATCCGGTGATTTTTGCCACTTCGGCTATGGAGAACATCCGGTTTGGCCGCCCCGGCGCAACGGACGTCGAGGTGGAAGAGGCGGCGCGTGCAGCGGCGGCGCATGAATTCCTGACGGCGCTGCCGGACGGATACGGCACATATGTTGGCGAGCGCGGCGTGATGCTGTCGGGCGGGCAAAAGCAGCGCATTGCCATCGCGCGGGCGATTTTGCGGGACGCGCCAATCCTGTTGCTGGACGAGGCAACATCGGCGCTGGATGCCGAAAGTGAACGCGCGGTGCAACAAGCGGTCGAGGTGATGGCGGCGGACCGCACCACCCTGATTGTGGCGCACCGTTTGGCGACGGTGAAGAAAGCCGACCGCATTCTGGTGTTTGATGAAGGCCAGATCGTGGCCGAAGGCACACATAAGGAATTGGTCGCCGAGGGTGGGATATATGCCCGCCTTGCCAAACTGCAATTCACCGATGGTTTGGCCGCAGAATAAGTTTTTCGCGTGTAATGCTTGCGCACAGCCTGATTTCCGCGCACCCTCCCTGCAAAACAACTTGCCAAAGCGCAAGAAGGGGAGGACGACATGACACGTTTCGCAACATTGGCCGATTGTCAGGCCATCGAGAAAGAAAGTGCTTGGGAAGACCGCGATCTGCCCAGGACGATGTACCAGTTTCTAACAAAAACCACCGAAGCACACGGCAATCGCAATGCGTTAAGCTATCAGATCACTTCGGGTCCGACAGACAAGGCCGAGACCCTGACATGGCGGGCGCTGCACACCAAAGTGACGCAAACCGCGAATATGTTTCGCGGCATGGGCGTTGGCGAAAATGATGTGGTTGCCTATCTTTTACCCAATGCTAACGAGACAGTGTTCACCCTGCTGGGCGGGATGGTCGCCGGTATTGTTAACCCGATCAACCCGCTGCTGGACGCCGAACAAATCGCGTCTATATTGCGGGAAACCAATGCCAAGATATTGGTAACACTGAAAAGTTTCCCCAAAACTGATGTCGCGCAAAAGGCTGCAGAAGCGGTGGCAATGGCCCCGAATGTGAAAACCATCGTCGAGGTGGATTTGCTGCGCTATCTGGTGCCACCCAAGAAATGGATTGCTGGATTGATCCGGCCCAAAAACCCCGTGACCCACAGCGCACGGGTGGTCAATTTCACCAAGGAAATGTCGCGCCAGAACACCACGCTGGATTTTGCCGATGCAGGTGGCGACCGCGTGGCGGCCTATTTCCATACCGGCGGCACCACCGGCATGCCCAAAGTGGCACAGCACAAATATTCCGGCATGATTTATAACGGCTGGCTGGGCAATACATTGCTGTTTGATGAGCAGGACACACTGATTTGCCCATTGCCGTTGTTCCACGTTTTCGCGGTGCATGTTGTGTTGATGTCGGTCATCGCATCGGGGGCGCATGTGGTGTTTCCAACGCCGCAGGGCTATCGCGGCGAAGGGGTGTTCGATAATTTCTGGAAGTTGATCGAGCGCTACAAAGTGACCTTTGTCATCACCGTGCCCACCGCAATTTCGGCCTTGATGCAGCGGCCAATCGATGCGGATGTATCCAGCCTGAAGATCGCGTTTTCGGGCTCGGCCCCTTTGCCGATCGAACTCTATAACAGATTTGAAAAAGCCACCGGCGTGAACCTGATCGAAGGTTACGGGTTGACCGAGGCAACCTGCCTTGTGTCGATCAACCCGACTGATGGGGAAAAAAAGATCGGCTCGGTCGGATTGCCCTTCCCGCACACCGATGTGCGCATTCTGAATTGCGCCGAGGATGGCAGCATCATCAGCGAATGTGCTGTTGACGAGGTTGGCGAGATTTGCGTTTTCAACCCGGGGGTTTTTCCTGGACATACCTATACCGAAGCCCCGAAAAACGTGGGCCTGTTTGCCGATGAAAAATATCTGCGCACGGGTGATTTGGGCCGGATTGATGAGGACGGGTATCTATGGATCACTGGCCGCGCCAAAGATTTGATCATTCGTGGCGGCCATAATATTGACCCCGCCGAGATTGAGGAGGCGCTTGCCAGCCATCCGGCGGTTGCCTTTGCCGGTGCGATTGGTCAGCCCGATAGTTTTGCTGGCGAATTGCCCTGTGTTTACGTCGAGCTGGTTGATGGGGCCGAGGTGAGTGTCGAGGAGTTGATCAAGCATGCCAACAAACATGTGCATGAACGGGCTGCGCGGCCCAAGCATCTGGAAATTATGGATGAACTGCCAAAAACCGCTGTGGGCAAGGTGTTCAAACCGGACCTTCGTAAAATGGCAATTACGCGGATATATAATGCGGCCCTAAGCAAAGCAGGCCATGCCGCCGAAGTGACGCGCGTTGTTGACAGTAAAAAACGCGGGCTTGTGGCGCAGATCACCCGAACGGGCGATGTGGATGATGACGCGGTGAAACACCTGCTGGGTGAATTTACGCGGCCTTGGGAGTGGGTCGAGTAGCAAGGCTATTTGAATAGGCGTAACGAAAAAGGGCGACCCGCACAGGAGCCGCCCTTTTCAAATTCTGTAGTCTGGATCAGTTGGTGCAAGGGATTGGAATTTCAACCACTTCTGCGCCACGCCGTGTTTTGATCGAACACTCGCGTTCCTGCTCCAAAACTACCCTTTCCTGTGTCACAATGCCCAGCAGGTCGTTTTGCGAAACTTCAATAGCGCCAACTTCGGTTACGTCACCGCTGCCCAACAATGACAGGGACAAACGCCCGGATCCTTGTGCTTGTGCAAGTGAAGCAACCTGTTGCGGTGTCGCCTCGACTGTGACGGTGCGGGCAATATTTGCGTTGCCGATATCGTCGTCAGCAGATTGGTCAATCGCAATCAGGCGAACGCCGGTTTCGATCAGTTTTGTGATGTTCTCGTCCGATTCCGAATTTGGTCGACGACCGGTCCAGTACACATCGATCTGATCGCCCGGGCGCAAGAACCCTGAAACACCGCTGCTAACGTCAACCTTGATCGCAAAGGCGCGCATACCGACGGTCAGGCGGGATGTGATTCCGGCGTCTTTACCAGGTTGTGTGACCTTTAATGCCATTACCGGCTCGTTCAACTCCATTGTGCGCAATACAGCGCGCAATTTGTCAGATCCTTTGGGAAACAGGTCTTCCCCCGGTGTGCCTTCTTCGATCTCGGTTGCCGGAAAGGTGAAAATCCCTTCTGGAATTGCATCAACGGGCCATCTGACCAGACGCACATCGTCTTTTGTCAGGCGCTCGCCATATTTGATCTGGCGTTTAACCACAAAAACCTGAACCGTATCGACCATGCTATCCGCAAGGGCCTGAAGTTCGGCCGTTTTAGCCTGCGAGGTGCTAATGAACCCCTTGGCCATGTAAACTGCGAAGCCGGCCAGCCCAAGACCCAAAATCAGGACCAACCCAAAAACCATCCGCATGATATATCCTTTCGTCTACCGTGCCCCTTGTGCGCTCGACTGCATCGGGGCTTTGAAAATTGCTCAATTACCACCATGCTTCTTAATTGCGGCAAAAGAGTGGACAAAAGACGGGTTTTCTATGGAATGTTGCCTATTGCGGCACAAAGCGTTTTGAAAACCAGGTTTTGTTAGAAAGTTGTTGTGAGTTGCGTGTTGCCAATAAATGACCCAAGGTTATTCGACTGATCAGTCGCTTTTGAACCAACAACTGCGATCACAGCCAGGCCAAGCCCAACGATACCAGCGGTTAGAACGACCCAGTCAACGGTGACTGCACCGTCTTCGGATTCCACAAATTCCATAATAGTATTCAACATTTCACTCTCCATTAGTGTTACCTATAGTTTCTGTGTTCTATGGATTGAAACTATTTACGCACTGTGGCGAGAATATGGATTGTTCGTGAAAAAAAACAGGCGAAGCAACTATTTGTGAGGTTTTCCCTGCCCCAAACGAAAAAGCCGCGCCCGGTTAGGGGCGCGGCTCTTAATCGACTTCAAGCCTTGCGACTTAGAACGATGTCGAGATTGTTTGAGTGGTCAGC
>Ga0190303_1000379_pt1 | contig 18620 bp, 18 predicted proteins | sample 48700701_MG_FD_161672 | JGI IMG/M metagenome (GOLD analysis project Ga0190303, IMG submission 161672) | Hydrothermal vent sediment bacterial communities from Southern Trench, Guaymas Basin, Mexico - 4870-07-0-1_MG | ecosystem: Environmental > Aquatic > Marine > Hydrothermal vents > Sediment ...
TATTGTTTAATTTTTATAATTTTGGATAAAGAATTTTCGCAAAAACTACCTATTGGTTTTATGATGTTAAATTATTTCATGCTTTCTAAAAACCTAGCTTAATCTTCTTGGCAATCAAAAATCGTGCGCTTATCTACTCCGCGAATGTAGGTGTGATAATATTAACAATCTTAACTTTTCTTATATGACTGAGGCGCTAAGCCTCTCGTTTTTTTATAGGAATTTTGTCAATAATTCTTTAATTAAATCTGGGCTTACCCGTCCCTTTGTTTTTTTAACCGTTTGCCCTATTAAAAATTGAATAGCATTAGGATGGCCTCCTTTAATCTTAATTACTATCTCAGGATTATTTTTAATAACATCTTGAATAATGGTTTCTATTTCGTCTGATTCAATAAGTTTTTGAGAGCTAAATTCTACCAACAAAGAATTAGCATCTCGTCCCGTTTCAAACATTTTTTTCAAAATTTTTCGACCAAAAATATTAGACAACTTCTTTTCATACATTAAAATAATAAACTCAGCAAAATCTTCAGAAGAAACGCTGAGTTCTTCTTTATTAAACCCTTGTGAAAAAATTAAATAATAATTAATAAACCAATTGGCAATCAATTTAATTATTTTTTTCTTATTTCTTTGCCATATTTCTAATTCACTAGCATCCATACCTTCGCGAGAAGTAATCCAGTTCTGCATTTTTTCAACAACCTTTTCTACAAAAGACGCTCTTGCTGGCGAAGAAGTTAATACTTTTATTTCATTTTCTAAAAATCCATACTTTTTCTGCCAAAATTCCCTTTGTTGAGATGGTAGTTTCGGTAAAGATTTTTTTAATTCTTCAATATCAAACGGAAAATCTTTAGATTTGGTAGAAAAAATTGGTAAATCTGGTTCCTTGAAATATCTATAATCTTTATTTTCCTCTTTACTTCTCTGCTCAACCGTAATGCCCCTTTTGGCATCCCAACCACGTGTAATCTCTACTTCGGGAGCTTTATTATTTTCCCATAATTCAGTTTGCCTCTTAATCTCGTATCTTAAAGCTTCCTCTACTGCACGAAATGAATTAAGATTTTTTATTTCTGTTTTGGGATAAAGATTTTTTCTATCGTTCTCTGGTCTTAAAGAAACATTGACATCACATCTCATTTGCCCATTTTCCATTTTTGCGAAAGAAACATTTAAAACACGAGCTATTTTTTGCAGTTCTTGTAAAAACTCCTTAGCTTGAGAAGAGTTCTCTATGTCTGGCATAGTTACTATTTCAGCTAAAGGCACTCCAGCACGATTAAAGTCTAGTAAACTATAATCTTTTTCTGAATGTAATAATTTTGCAGTATCTTCTTCTATATGTATTCTCTCTAAATTAATTTTTCGTTCCTTAACCTCTAAATATCCTCCAACAATTAATGGACGATAGTATTGTGTAATTTGATATCCTTTAGGTAAATCTGGATAAAAATAGTTTTTACGATCAAACCAAAAACTTTCAGCTATTTCTCCCTTTAGCGCTAATCCTAAAAGCAAAACCTTTTCTATTACCTTTTTATTTAGAACCGGTAAAACTCCAGGATGGCCTAGACAAATTGGGCAAATATTAACATTGGGCAAAACGCCCTGAACTTTGTTAGAGCAAGAACAAAACAATTTACTCTTTGTGTTAAGCTCTAAATGAATTTCTAAGCCAATAACAGGCTTTAAATTAAGATGCATTTTTGGTAGTTAAAATTACAGGAATGGTCATTAATATAATTTGCAAATCAAACAATAAAGACCAATTTTCAATATAATAAATATCTAGTTTCGCTTCTTTGTTAAATGATAATTTTGAGCGACCAGAGATTTGAGGCAAACCAGTTAATCCTGGTCTAATAGCTAGTAGTTGCTTATGACGTCTAGCGTAATTAGCTATTTCTTGCGGTTCATGAGGACGTGGTCCTACTAAGCTCATCTCTCCTTTAAGAATATTAAAAAACTGAGGTAGCTCATCTAAGCTGGTTCTACGTAAAAAATGACCGAAACGAGTTATCCGTGGATCATCTTTCATTTTAAACAAAGGACCTTCTCTTTCGTTATGTTTTAATAATTGCTCTTTAAGTTTTTGAGCGTTCGGCACCATAGAACGAAATTTATAAAGTTGAAATGGATGATTCTTTTGTCCGACTCTTTTGAGGCTGACAAAAACTGGACCGCGGGAATCAATCTTAATAATAATGGCTAAGATCAAGAAAAGTGGAGAAAGAAAAACCAAAGATAGAGAAGCGCAGACTAAGTCAATAAAACGCTTTACAATCCTTCCCCAACCACAAAGAGCTGTTTGCCCCAAAGTAATGATTGGAATACCATTGATTGTTTCCATTTGCACATTACTCGCCAAAGAATCAAAAATATCAGCCGCATATCTAAAAATAATTTGATGCTCTTGGCAAAAATCAATAATTTTTAGCACCTCTGACCGTTCTAGCAAAGGGTCTGTCTGAATAATTTCATTTATTTCTCCCACTCTATCTAGCCATTCTTCTTTTAAGCTTAAAAAAGATTTAGGGTTGCCCAAAACCCGATATCCAACCCTGGTGTTGTCCTGCAAGTAGCGAATAATCTGCTCAGTAGTTTTATCTTTGCCTAATATTAAAACTGGTTCTAGATTTTTTCCTTTTTTATATGCCAATAATCTTAAGATATGGATCGATGCCCTTCCCAAGCTAACGAAAAAAATAGAAACTATCCAAGCAGCCAAAATAATAAAACGAGAGGAAAAGTATTCTCCTTTAAAAAAAATAAAAGTCACAATAAACATTGTCCCCATAGAACAAGCTAAAAATATCTTGGGGACTTCTTTAGAAAATCTGCGCTTCAGCCCTAAATTATAAAGACCAGATAAAACGAAAATGCCTAGCCAAGTTAAAGCGATTAAAAAAACAGAAATAAGATATTCTTTGAATGGAATTTCATAAATAACTGGTCGTAAACTAGTAAAAGCGGTAAAACGCAAAAAGTAGACAAAAACTCCAGACAAAACCAGCATAACATAATCTACTGGCACTAAAAAGGTAGCAAAAAATAAATCGTTTCTTTTCATATAATTTTTATTATAACAGAAAATAATACAAAATCCTAGAACATAAGTTAAAGGATTTAGTATTTTAGATAAACTTATAAGCCGAATTCTGTTCCGTTAATCTTGCGAAAAACGGGATGGCTATTTATCTAGGCTTAATGTTACCATTAAACTCTAACGACCTACCAAAATTTGGTCTTGCACTCAAATAAGGATTTAGCCGTTTCATCGTGGTTTTTTGTTATATAGCCACGCTCACCCACTTTTAAAAAGGGGGTGCCTAGGCCTTTGCAAGCCTTGGCGTCTCTGTTCGCACCTCTACACCAATACAACAAAGTATTAATGCGACGGGAATTACCCGCTATCCTGTTCCTTGTTGCCAAGGGAGTGTTCGGACTTTCCTCTTAATAACCCATAAAGGCTACCAAGCAACCATCTAGTTTATCTATCTGACAGAATAGCATAATTCGTATCAAAAATCAATGCTAGGGAAATAAATGCTTATCAATAACTTGATTTACTAAGCTATCTGCTTTTTTGTTTTTTTCTCGTGGGATATGATAAAAATTAACTTGTTTGAAATATTGAGACAAATTCCAAGCTTTTATAAACAAAACTCCCAAGTCTTTATTCTTTACCTTATATCTTCTGTTTAATTGCTCTACGACCAATTTACTGTCCAAATAACAATCTACATCAGTTGCTTTTAGTTTTTTTGTTTTTTCTAGCCCTAGAATAAGAGCTTCATATTCAGCTTTGTTATTTGTAGTATAACCCAAAAATCGAGAATGCTCTTGAATTATTTTGTTATTACTATCATAAATAACTACTCCAGCCCCTCCTGGACCAGGGTTTCCACGAGCTCCGCCATCCGTATAAATTATATATTTCATAATTTTGTGATTTCTTAAACTGATTTTTTAACATCTATTACTTTCATTTGTAACTCCTTAGTCCCATTCCACTGATTAACGTCCAACTTAAAAACTATATCTATTTTCTGATTAGGCTTGAAATCATCTATTGCGGTAGGAGAACTGAAATAAATCATTTTGCGACCACCCTCTAAAAAAAGTCTATGATGTTGATTATTTTTACCAACTGATTGAATTTTTTCTAAAATAACACCCTTTATTAAAAATTTTGGCTGGGGATTTTCGCAACCAAATGGTTCAAATTTAATTAGTTCTTCATATAATCCCCAATTAACATCATCTAGGCTGATTTCTGCATCTATAAACAATTTAGGAGCTATCATATCTGGGGCCAAAACTTTTTCTCCCCTTTTTAAAATTCTCTGCCTAAAATCGTCAAAAGAACTTGTCCCCTTTAAGGTAAAACCAACCGCTCCACTATGTCCACCAAAAGCTTTAAAATATTTACTTTCCTTCTCTAAAAAAGAGAATAAGTCAAATCCCTCTATTGAGCGTCCAGAACCAGTAAGTTCTTTCCCTTTCCTGCCCAATACTAAAGCGGGGCGAGAAAAAGAATTAACTAATTTATTTGCCACCAAACCCAAAACACCTACGGGCCAATCTTCTCCTAGAGCGACAATAATTTTGTTCTTTTTGTCTACCTTAATTGATTTAAAAATTTTTTCAGTTATCTTTTGTCTTTGACTATTTAATAAGTTTAAATGTTGTGCGTGTTTATCAGCTTCTTCTCGGTCAACGGACAAAAACAAATTTAAAGCATCTGTAGCATGATTAATCCTACCAGCAGCATTGATTCGTGGACTAAATTGATAGCCTATATGAGTTGCGCCTAAACAACCTATTTCTAGAGAAGAATATTTAATTAGTGATTTTAGTCCCAAATTACGAGTTTTGTTTAAGACAACTAAACCATATTTACTTAAAACTCTATTTTCTCCTAGCAAAGGCACGTAATCTGCAATTGTCCCGATAGCTACTAAATCCAATAACCATTTTTCTGTTGCTTCCTTGTCTTGCAAAGAACAGTTTTTGTCTTTTAATAATCCTTGAATTAATTTAAAAGCTACGCCTACCCCGGCTAAAAATTTGAAAGGATATTTTTCTCGAGCTAGCTGGGGATTTATGATAGCGAAAGAATTAGGTAATTCTGACGATTTACGATGATGGTCAGTCACGATCACATCAATATTTGATTTATTCGCTAAATCAATTTCTTTAACATTAGATACTCCACAATCACAAGTGACTATTAAGTCTATTTTTTGTTTAATAAAATCTTTAATAGCTTTTTTATTAAGCCCGTAACCATCTGTTTGCCGATTTGGGATATAAACCTGTAAATTTTCTATTCCTATTTTTTTAAAGATTTCAAATAAAATGGTTGAAGACGTTACTCCGTCTGTGTCATAATCTCCGCAAATAACCACTCTTTCCTTGTTTTTAACTGCTTGATATATTCTCTTAACCGCTTTTTTCATATCTTTCAACAAAAACGGGTCATGAATATTTTGAGAATAATCGGGCTGCAAAAAATCATAAATTTCTTCTTTGGTTTTAAGTCCTCTATTTGCAAGTAATTGTAAAATAACCGGATTTATCTCCGGAAATTTATTTTTGAAACTTTTAGAAATCAAGGAAGAAACCTCCCAAACCTTTTGCATAACCTTTTAGTTATTTGTAAATTCTTGGTATATCCGAGTTAATTCTAGTAACAACTTCATAGTTAATAGTCCCGATTTTTTTTGCCATATCATCGGCGCTAATAACCCTATTCTTTTGCCTTCCAATTAAGACTACCTCATCTCTTGCCTTCACTCCTGCCACACGCGAAACATCAGCCATAGTTAAATTCATACAAACTCGCCCCCTAATTGGACAAGAAATACCATGGATTAACACTGAGCCACAATTTGAAAAACGACGATCATAACCATCGGCGTAACCAACAGGCAAAATAGCTAATTTCGTTTTTGAACGAGTTACAAAAGTGCGATTATAGCCCACAGAGACTCCAGCTGGCAAAGATTTAACCTGAATCACTTTTGTTTTCCAAGATAAAACTGGTTGCAGATTGACTAAAAAAGATTTTTTATTAGCTATACATTGAGTATTTTTTGATGGCCATAAACCATAAAGACCAATCCCTATCCTAACCATATTAAAAAGAGTGCATGGATTGTTGATAGTTGCCGCCGAGCAAGCGGCATGAGCTAATGATATTTGTTTATCTTCTATAATATCTTGAAATTTTTTAGTTTGTTGCTTAGTATAAGATTGATTTTTGGATTCCGAATCAGCATAATGTGTAAAAATCCCTCGTAAATTTAAATATTTGAACCTTTTAATTTTTTCTATAAAATCATTAGCTTGCCCACTCAAAATCCCAATTCTACTAGTGCCAGTATCAATCTTAATGTGAATATTAACAATTTTATTTAGATTTTGCCCCTCTTTATCTAAAAAAATAGCTTGGGATAAGGTATAAACAGGAAAATCAATATTTTCACGAATTGCCTCTTTAATGTCAGAAGAAAAAGGATAATAACTTAAAATAAAAATAGGAGCTTTAATCTTAGCTTGACGTAATAATAGCGCTTCTCTGAGGTTGACTACACCAAGCCAATCGGCTCCCGCTGATAAACAAAGTTTTGCCACTTCTAACATACCGTGACCATAGGCATTTGATTTTACTATAGCCATAATTTGTCTTCGCGACCCAACTATTTTCCGAAATTGCTTTAAATTACTTTGAAGACGCGATTTTTTAATTTCAACCCAAGTTAACATAAAATATCAAGTTGACTTATTTCTTTGGCTTTAAAATCGGAAATAAAATAACTTCTCTAATGTTTTGAGTATTAGTTAAAATATTGGCTAAACGATCAATTCCTATTCCTTCCCCTGCCGTAGGTGGCATACCATATTTCAATGCGGTCACAAAATCTTGATCCGCACTTTGTGCTTCCTCATCTCCTTTTTCTAATAATTTCTGCTGTTCCTTAAATCTTGACTCTTGGTCTAAGGGATCATTCAACTCAGAGAAAGCATTGCACACCTCCAATCCATTTATTAATAATTGAAATCTCTCTACATAATTAGGACGGGCTGGCATCTTTTTAGCCAAAGGAGATAATTCCAAAGGATGATTGATAATAAACGTTGGTTGAATAATTTTGGGTAGAACAAATTCCTTGTATAATTCATCTAATATTTTGCCTCGACCCCAAGTTTTATCTATCTTTATGCCCAAAGACCTCGCTTTAGAAATTAAGTCTTTAGTTTTTATATACTTATCAATGTCAAACTTTGCCTCTTTAATTATAGTTTCCCTAAAGTCTAAACGAGGATATGGTGGTTTAAAATTGATAGTTTGTCCTTGATATTCTATTTTTAAATTGGAAAAACCTAAATTTTCCAATAAAAAGACCATTAATTCTTCGGTCAAAAGCATTAAATCATTATAATCGGAATAAGCTTGGTAAAACTCTATTTGGGTAAACTCTGGGTTATGAGTTCTGTCCAGTCCTTCGTTACGAAAACAGCGAGCAATTTCATAGACCCTTTCCATTCCACCGATAACTAATCTTTTTAAATAAAGTTCAGGAGCAATTCTTAAATAAAGATCAGTGTTTAAGGCTTGATGATGGGTTATAAATGGCTTAGCCGTAGCTCCACCAGCCAAAGTTTGTAAAATAGGTGTTTCTACCTCTAAAAAATCTCTTTTATCAAAAAACTCTCTTATCAGTTTAATCATCTTACTACGAACAGCAAATATTTTACGCACCTCAGGGTTAGAAATTAAATCTAAATAACGTTGACGAAATCTAGTTTCAATATTTGATAAACCATGCCATTTCTCGGGTAAGGGCAAAAGAGATTTAGACAAAAGTGAATATTCATCTACTCTGAGAGTATTTTGCCCTCTTTTGGTTTGAAAAAATTTTCCTTTGATTTGTAAAAAATCACCAATATCAATATTGTTTACAAAAAAATTGTAATCTTTTTCCCCTAGGTCATTTTGATTCAAGAAAAACTGAAACCGACCTGAAAAATCTTCTAAGTTAGCAAAGCAAGCCTTGCCATGCAATCTTAAAAGAACCAAACGGCCAGTTAAAGTAACCCTTTTTTTATCTTTTTCTATCTGACTAAAATTAGAATCTGCTTCTTTGCAGGTATGAGTACGCTTTCCCTTGGAGGGATAAGGATTGATCCCATGCTGAATAATGTTATCTACTTTTTTTAGTCTATCAGATTGAATGCTCATAAAATTCACATTTTTAAAAAAATATCCTTAGGTTAAGTTTAGCATTTATTAGGAAAGAAACAAGAAATCAGATTTTATAAATTTATTACTCAATCCGGATAATCTTAATATCTATAACTCCTGAAGGTGCCTGCAATTTAACATGTTCATTTTTTTTCCGACCAAGCAATATTTTACCCATAGGAGATTCGTATGAAATACGACATTGGCTTGGGTCAGCTTCGTTATCCCCAACAATAAAATACTCTTTAATTTGTGATTTAATCTCTAAAACTACCTTAGAGCCTATTGAAACTATTTCTTTATTTATTGTTTTCTGATTAATAATCTTGGCATCTCTTAATAGTTTTTCTAATTTTTTTACCTTCATTTCAGCAAGAGCCTGGTCCTCTTTAGCACTCTCAAATTCAGCATTCTCGGACAAATCACCCATCTCAATAGCTAAACTAATCCTTTTAATAATTTCAGGAATTTTGTCTTTTTTTAAAAATTCTAACTCTTTGAGAATCTTTTCTTTACCTTTGTCTGTTAAAAATTTAGTCATAATAAAGTATTAAAAGAAACAAAAAATTATCCTTAGTTAAAGGTATTAATAAAGTTATTTAATAATAACTAATAGATTTATTTCTGAAGTGAGTATTTTATATCATCAGGGATAGGTATTTCTTGTTTTTTGCTCACCCCAGGATAGCGCCAGACAGTAATAATTTTTACTTTCTGGTCTTCGGTTAATTGATACATTAACCATATTTCCGTTGGACGTTTAGACGAACCAACAGTGTTCATAACTGCTATTGTGTTTAAAGCAATGCCTCCTTCCTTTCGTTCATGCTTATAAAACAACTTTCTCAATTTTTGCTCTGAAAGTCTGTAATATTTCATTTTTTCCACGGCATGTTTGGTCCAAATAAAATATTGATCATTCTGCGGATGCTTAAAAAACATAAATCATTTCAATATGAAAATAAATTTTTAAATAAATTTTTGAAATCTTTTTTCCTAAAAGGAATTTTACCCCCAATAGGTTTTTTCTGATTCGGACGCTTCATCCCCCAAATGACTAAACCAACAGCAGTAGCAAAACTAATGTCTAACGCCTTGTTATTGCCACTAACAAAACCTTTTGAAGAGCCTAGGGTAGCGGGGATTTTAAAAATATTTTTAGCTACATCGGTTAAGCCCTCTAATTTAGACCCAGCCCCCGTTAAAACAACGCCTGCAGGTAGTTTTCCTTTGCGACCTATACTAGTCAACTCTTCGTCAATAAGCTTAAACATTTTTTCACATCGTCCTCTAATAATTTTAGAAACTTCCTTTTTGGAAGCTGACCCACTTTCTCTTTGGTCTAAGCTTGCAAAATCAATTTTTTCACTTTTAATCATGCCAAGGGGCAGGGCTGTTCCATAATTAATCTTAATCATTTCTGCTAAATCTATTGGCACTCTTAGCCCAATAGCCACATCAGTTGTAATATAACGAGAACCAATTGGAATGATTTTAAGGCTTAAAATATTTCCATCTTCAAATATAGCAATATTAGTAGTAGTGTTTCCTATATTTACCAACAAAACGCCTAATTCTTTTTGCCTTTTATCTAATACTGTTTCAGCTGTGGCTAAAGGATCAACAACTAACTCATTGACTTTAACCCCAGCACGTTCAAAACATTTGGTTAAATTTTTGATTTGATTGCTTAACCCCAATATAACTTGAGCATTTACCTCCATTCGAGTGCCTGTCATGCCAACTGGATCAATAATGCCAGGCTGATTATCAATTGAAAAACTGCGTGGCAAAATATGTAAAATTTCATAATTAGCTGGGGTAGCTACCGTCTGAGCAGCCTCTAAAACCCTCCCCACATCATCTTCTTTGATAGCTCCGTCCGCACGAGCAACTGATATCACCCCTCTACTCTCTTGAGAAATTATATGAGTTCCCGAGACTCCTACGAAAATATCTTGAATTGGCAAGCCAATAACTCTTTCAATCTGTTCTAAACAAGCAGTAATACTAGAAACAGCATCCTCAATGTTAGTAATTTCTCCTTTACTAATTCCATTTGAAGGAGTTTCAGCTACCCCGATTATATCCAAAATACCCTCTTCCCGAACTTGCCCTACAGCTATTCTAATATAATTTGAACCTAAGTCTATTCCACTAATAATTTTTTGTCTGTTACGGACCATAAAAAATGTTCTAATATTTAAATATTTACTTTACTCAAAACTTTATCAGCTTTCTCTTGCATCAACAATGCCTGTTTTTCTGTTTTGTGATGATATCCTAAAATATGAAGAAAGCCATGCAATAATAAAATGGCTAATTCTTTCTTTCGGCTATGAGCTTGAGTTTTAGCCTGACTGATTAACCGGGGCCAACAAATAATAATTTCAGCTGGGTCATTAAAGGACAAAACATCTGTCACGCTATTTTTCTTTCGGTACTTTTTATTCCATTTTTTTATTTCTGAATTGCCAACTAAAGCAATAGATAAAAAATCTATTTGATTATTTTTAATTATATTAGCTGACCTTAACAAAAAGTCTTTAATGAATTTTTTGCTAACTGGAGCAGAAATAACATTATTTACTTCAACTAACATAAATAAATTATTTTTCTTCTGTTAGGGGTTCCACAACTATAGCGTGATTAGGGCAATTTTCTTCTGCCAACTTATTGCAACCTAAAATTTCAACAGGAGACTTTAAAACTATTGCCTTTCCATCTTCCCCCATCTCATAGTTAGCTGGACAAATAGCGCTACAAGCGCCACATCCAATACACTTATCTTTGTCTAAAGAAATTTTGAACATATTTTTTAAATTATTTTTTATCTTTTCCTTTTTTTTCTTCTTTTGAGCCCTCAAATGCTTTTTTTATATCTTGAGACCCATCCTTAACCTCATCTTTCATTTTCTTAAGCTCTTGAGCTACCTTTTTGGCAATACTCAAAAAATTATCCTTAGCTTTCCCTAATTTTTCCGTTAGTTCTCCTCTGGTTTTAGTGCCTGTTTTTTTTGCAAAAAGTAATCCTAGTGTAGCGCCAAAAATACTACCCAAAATACCAGCTTTAAAAAATTTTTTAATAGACATAAAATTTAAAATTATTTTAATTTATTATCCTTTAATTTTACCACTTTTAAATTATTTAATAAAGAAGGATATAAATACTTTTTGTTTTTATCCTTTTTTATTTTATCCCAAACAGAAAGAATAACGATTGCTTCTGAAGCTACTAATCCTAATCTTTCTTCATCTTCCTCTTTCACAATAAACTTATTCTTATCCTCTAAAAAACTATCCACTATTAAACAAACAGCTCCAGCTCGTAAATTATAGAGATTAGCTAATGTTAGAATTGGAGCAACTTCCATCTCAATATTACTAACTTTTGCCATTTGTAATTTGGAGATAAGATTCTTATTCTCTGGGTTAGAATACCCACCAAAACCTTCGCGTCCTTCTCCTACATAAAAAGAGTCTTGACTGGCTGTTAAACCTAGGTGATATTTGATATTTAGTTTTTCACAAGCCTCAATCAAAGCCATCACTACTTCATAATTAGCTAAAGCAGGATATTCTGGAAAGATATAGTCTTGGCTAGCCCCATCTAATCTTACTGCGCCAGTAGAAATAACTAAATCTCCCAATTCAATACCTTTTTGTAACGCGCCAGCTGTTCCAACGCGAATAAAAGTATCTACGCCTAAACGAGCAGCTTCTTCTAGGGCGATCGTAGCCGAAGAACCTCCAATCCCAGTTGAAAGGCAAGAAATATTAACTCCCTTGAACTTTCCTTTCATAGAAAAAAATTCTCTATTCTCCGCTATCTTTTCTTTTTCGTCCCAAACCTCAGCAATTTTTTTAACTCTTCTGGGATCACCAGGTAAAAGAATATAATTAGGCAAATCGCCAGGACGACAACCAATATGATACTGTTTCCCTTCTTTAGGGTTCATTTTTTGGGATGACATATATAATATTTTACTATTACTTTTCTAATTTGTAAAATGTATAAGACATTAACTCTAACGTCTTTTATTTTAATCGCTTCTTAAGCTCTTTGACTAATTTACCAATATCAATTTTTTCCTGATTCCCTGTTTTCATATCACGGATAATAATAGTTTTATCCTTAGTTTCCTGCTGTCCTAAAATTAAAGTCAACTTAACTCCCATTTCATTAGCTATCTTCATTTGCGATTTTAAGCTAGTTTTAGCCAAATTTTCAGCTACCCTAATTCCTTGCCTCTGTAAATCATTAAAAATTCTTAAAGCCTGACGCGCAGCTGATTCTCCAATCTGAGCAAAGAAAACCTGTGGACCCTGACTTTTAGATACTCTTGCCTTCTGAATTTTAATTTCATTTATAATTCTTTCTATCCCATAAGATAATCCAGCAGCTGGCGTTTCACGTCCGCTTAAACTCTCTACCAAAGTATCATACCTTCCCCCTCCACCTAGAGCTAACTGACTTGAGTTTGAATTTCCGTTTTCATCAGGGACAACCGGCCATAATTCAAAAACTGTTCTAGTGTAATAGTCTAAGCCTCTAACTAGATAAGGATTTAAAGTATAAACTACATTTGCTTCATCTAAACATTCTAAGACTCTAGTAAAATGATTTTTGCAGTCTGGGCATAAAAAATTAATTAATTGTGGAGCCTGACGCGTGACTTCCTGACATTTAGGCACCTTACAATCTAAGACCCTTAAAGGATTTTTATTTAAACGTTTTTGACAATCTTTACAAAGAGATTTACTTCGAAAACGCAAATACCTTATCAAACTTTCCCTATATATAGGTCTACAATTTGGACAGCCTAAACTATTGACCTGAACGCTAACCTGAAGCCCTAAATCTTGGAAAAGGGTTTGGGAAAATAGAATAATCTCAGCATCAATCAAAGGGTTTTCTGACCCTAAGACCTCAAGTCCAAATTGATAAAATTGTCTATAACGACCTGCTTGCGGACGTTCGTAGCGAAACACTGGACCGCGATAAAAAAGTTTTACTGGTTGAGTTAGATTGAACATTCCATGTTCAATATAAGCTCGCACAATAGAAGGAGTAAATTCTGGTCGCAGAACTACCTTATTCCCACTACGATCAGTAAATTGATACATTTGCTTCTCTACTATATCTGTAGTTATGCCAGTTGTTTTTTCAAACAAAGCCCTTTCCTCAAGAATAGGAGTAATTATTTCCCGAAAACCATAGGCTTTAGACAATCTAACCAATTTTCTTATTAAATAATCTCTTATTATTTGGTCTTCCGGCAAAATATCTTTCATTCCACGTAAAAGTTTTGGATTGTACCCCGACCTATTAATGTCAATAATTTCTTTTTTCTTTTTTCCGACAGTTAACTTTACTCTCTTCATTGCATTGACCGTCTTAGCCTTATTGTTCTTAACGGTAGCTTTTTTCAATTTAGATTTTATTAATATTTTTTTTGGTTTTTTAAATATCTTTTTAGATTTTTTTATCTTTACCATAAATTATGCTTTAAATTTAGTTCTAATATTTAAAATACTGGTGTTTCAATTAATCCGAATCTATCAAAAGGCCAACCTATTAGACTAGCCCTACCCACTATCCTATTCTCTTTGACTGGGCCAAAAGACCTAGAATCCAAACTCATGCTACGGTTGTCTCCTAAAAGATAATATTCGTCATCTTCTAATTGAACTTCTATCTTGCCTGGCGTAGTTAATCCTGGAGCTAAATAATTTTTCTCGTTTAATTTCTCTCTATTGGGATGTTCTGAATTAGTAATATAAATTCCACCGTTTTCTACAAAAACTTTTTCGCCAGGCAAACCGATAACTCTTTTAATTAAATAATCTTTATCATTTGCTGGTGGATGGAAAATAATTACTTGTCCCCTTTCTGGATGATTGATACGATAAGTAATTTTACTTACTATCAAATAATCTCTATCATAAAAATTTGGCTCCATAGAAGACCCGATAACATAAAAGGGCTGAAAAATAAAATGATGAATCGGCCAAACTATCAGAAAAGCAATAGCTACCAATTTAATTATGTCAAAAATGAATAATACAAAAAATGGAATTTTTCTTTTAATTTTCATCTTTTCCCTCTCTTAAACTTATATTTCTCACTATTTTAGCAATTTTGGAATCTATAACATGCAATCTAATAGTGAAATAAAAAATAAAATAAAAAATAATTGCTAAGGAAAAATAAATAATTACATCTGCTCCACGGCCTACTCCAAGAAAACGAGCTAAATAGCTAGTAGATTCAGGATAAATTACTATTGTCCCAGCTATTAACCAAAAAAATAGCCAAATTAAAAAATTAGTAATTTTAATTTGTCGTTTCTTAAATCTTTTCCCTAAACGGATTAAGATTAATAAAACGAAAAATAAAAACAATATTTTAAATAAAATCATAATCAAAAAAGAATTATTTAGTAAATCTGTGCAAGAAAAGATTAAAAAGAGTTTTAACTCCAGTTAATAAGTTCTGCGTCTTACCTAAATCAGGCTTAGACATAGAATATTCAGTGTAAATCCCCTTAATCGGGACTTCTTTTAATCGTAAATTGTTATTTTTAATTTCTTTAAAAAATTCAGAAGAAACTTCCATTTCTAAACTTTGAATATTTATTTTCTCTAGAGCCCTAGAGTTAAGAGCTCTCAACCCTGACTGACTATCAGTTGTTTTAACCCCAAATAGAAAATAAGTAATTAAATTCCCAAATAAATTATAGAACCATCTGATAGCTGGAACAGACTCGTCTCGTTTGCGAAAAGATTTTCCCAAAAAACGTGAGCCGACAACAAAATCAGCTCTTAAATTTTCTAAAGGTTTGATTAACAGCGGAATATCTTGAGCTCGATGTTGTCCGTCAGCATCCATTGTAACTACTATGTCAGGATTATATCTACGGGCAGCCATTAAACCTGTAGCTAAGGTAGCACCCAATCCTAAATTTATAATATGACGATATATCTTAGCCCCAGCCTCTCGAGCTATTTCTCCTGTTCTGTCTGTTGATCCATCATCAACAACAATCACTGAAAAACCTTCCTTAATGGCAGCGTGGACAACTTCCCCAACAACTTTTTCCTCGTTATAAGCTGGAATAACAACTACAATTTTCATCAAAAAAAATAGAAATTAAAAATTAGAAACTTTTATTTGTCGTATTTCTCCGCCAAAGGTTGCAAAAGAATACGATTTGCTTTTACATAATCAATCATCTTTTTAAGACCTGTTTCTAAAGTAATAACTGGAAACCATTCTAATTTTTCTTTAATTAAACTTATATCTGGCAAGCCCAAAGGTCTCATAAAAGACAACGGTTCTTTAAATTTAATAATTGAACTTGACCCAGTTAAATTGATAATTTGCTTAGCTAATTCTGCTAAAAAATATTTGCGAGAATCTCCTAAATTAAATGGGCCTGATTCTTTTGAACCCATTATATTGGTCAAGCCCTGAACAACATCGTCAACATAACAAAGAGAAGTAGCAAACTTTTCGTCTCCATAAATAACCAAAGGTTTGTTGTTCAGTGCCTGCAAAACAAAATCTGGTATCATTTGACCATCAAAAAGCATCTCCCGTGGACCATAAACTCTAAAAATACGAGCTATTTTAGTATCTATTTTATATTTCCGAGAATAAGTGGTTATTGCCGTTTCGCTAATCCTTTTGCCCTCATCATAACAAGCTCTTGGCCCAATAAAATCAACTGGACCCATATCAGTTTCTTTAATCTGACCGTCTCCTCCAGGACCATAGACTACAGACGAGGAGGTAAATAGTAATTTTGACTGATAGAATTTAGCTAATTCTAACATATTAATTGTCCCAAAAATATTGGTATACAGAGTATCAATCTGAAAATTATCAAAATTTTTGACAGAAGTAGGGCAGGCTAGATGATAAATTTCTTGAATACCACGCAATTCAATCTGAAGATCTTTTAATTCAGAAAATTGAGTTAAATCTATAGATTGACTAATGTCATATTTCAATAACCGAAAATTTGGTCTTTGTAAAAGATGTTTAATATTTTCGATATTACCACTACAAAAATTATCTATACAGATAACATTATCTCCTTGTTTAACCAAATAATCACAAAGATGAGACCCAATAAAACCAGCTCCGCCACTAACCAAAACATTCTTTTTATCTCCCTGATAAAATTTTTGTTTTTTGCTTAATGACATAATAAAATAATTAAATTATTTCGCTACAGCTCTAGATAAACTAATTTTCCCTTGAGGATTAATATCTGTTATTTTTACTTGAATTTTATCTCCCTCTTTCATAATATCGCTAGGATGATTAATCCTGTGATCACTCATTTTAGAAATATGTAATAATCCATCTTGCCCAGGCGCTAATTCTATGAAAGCTCCAAAGTCCACAATCTTCACAACCTTGCCCTCAAAAACTTCTCCCACCTCTAATTCTTTTGTAATATCTTTAATCCACTTCACAGCCTTAGATAAAGATTCTTTGTCTGGAGAAGAAATCGAAACATTTCCAGTTTGTTCAATCTCAATCATTGCTCCAGTTTTTGCAATAATCTCATTTATAATTTTTCCTCCAGGACCAATTACATCTCTAATTTTATCTGGACTTATCTTTAAAATGACAACTCTTGGAGCATATTTTGAAAGGTCTTCCCTGGGTTGGCTTAAGACAGCGGCCATTTTTTCTAAAATTTGTATACGTGCTTTTTGAGAAGCCCGTAACGTCTCTTCAACAATATCCTGACTCAAGCCTTTAGTTTTAGTATCTAATTGAATAGCAGTGATTCCTTCTTTACTCCCGATAATCTTAAAATCCATTCCGCCTGGGCCATCTTCTAAATCTTGAATATCTGTTAAAACCTTATAACGTTTAAATCCATTCTCTCCTTCTTCAGAAGCTAAACCAATAGCTATGCCAGCCACTGGCTTTCTGATTGGAATGCCAGCGTCCATAGAGGCTAAAACTGAAGCACAAAGGGAAGCCATAGAACTAGATCCATTAGAAGAAAGAACCTCTGAAACAATGCGAATCATATAAGGAAACTTTTCAATATCAGGAATCATTGACAACATCCCCTTTTCAGCTAAAGCCCCATGTCCAATCTCTCTACGACCAGTAAATCGTATAGGCTTAGCTTCTCCAGTACAAAAGGGACGAAAATTATAGTGATGTATAAAATGCTTACGAATATTTTTTTCCATTGTGTCTAAATATTGCTCTGAGCCTGGAGCACCCAGCGTAATGACTGAAAGCACTTGAGTTTCTCCACGATTAAAGATGGCTGAACCATGCACTCTAGGCAAAATTCCTACTGAGCAACTGACGGGACGAATTTCATCAAGCTTTCGACCGTCTATACGCTGACTATTATCTAAAATACCTAAACTAACCTGCTTATAAATTAATTTATTAGCATATTCAATCGCTTTTGTGCGTTTTTCTTTTCCTATGTTTTTCTCTAGAAGAAATTCTTCTAATTTTTCTCTTATTTTTTCAGCTGCTTGGATTCTTTCCTGCTTACTTTTTAATGGTTTGGCAAATAAATACTTAGGAGCTTCTTTAGTGACAACTTCTTCTGTCATTTTCTTGAGTTCTTCTCTAGTTGGCTTTTCCTCTAAGGAAGGGGTCTTAACTATCAATGGCACTTTCTCTTTTCCTACCATTTTTTGAATTTCTTTTATAAAATCGTTAACTTCCTCGCAAGCTTTAACCCCATACTTAATAGCATCTGCCATAACTTCATTACTAACATCTTTAGACCCAGCTTCAATCATTAATACTCTTCCATTCATTCCGCTAACAAATAAATCTAAATCACTTTGGCTTCGTATTGTATTGCTAGGATTAATCTGCCAAGAAACATCTCCGCTATCCTTATTCAATATTCTAGCTACCCTGACTCCAGCAGTTGGCCCGTCCCATTCAATGTCAGAAATAGCCAAAGCAATAGAAGCAGCAGTGAAAGCAACTACGTCTGGGTCATTCTCCTGGTCTATAGAAAGAACTGTTAAAATTACTTGCACAGCGCGTCGACAATCTTGGTCAAAAAGAGGCCTGATAGAACGGTCAATTAAACGACTAGTTAAAATAGCTTCATCTGTAGGCCTAGTCTCTCTTTTTACAAAACGAGAACCTTTAATTTTGCCTGCAGCATAAAATTTTTCTTCATATTCAACTGATAACGGGAAATAACCCATTCCCTCGCCATCACCTGAACCCATTACTGCCGTAGCCAATACTGTTGTTTCTCCGTACTGGACTAAACAACTACCATTAGCCTGTTGGGCAAGTTCTCCGACTTTAACAATCATTTTTTTCCCTCCAATTTCTCTTGTA
>Ga0190303_1000381_pt1 | contig 18579 bp, 16 predicted proteins | sample 48700701_MG_FD_161672 | JGI IMG/M metagenome (GOLD analysis project Ga0190303, IMG submission 161672) | Hydrothermal vent sediment bacterial communities from Southern Trench, Guaymas Basin, Mexico - 4870-07-0-1_MG | ecosystem: Environmental > Aquatic > Marine > Hydrothermal vents > Sediment ...
AGATGATTTTGGTACTGGTTACTCTTCTATGAGTTATATGAAAAAATTGGCACTCGATACAATAAAAATTGACAGATCATTTATAATGGATCTGCCGGGAGATACACATGATGCTGAAGTTTCAAAAGCAATCATAGCACTCTCTAAAAGTTTAGGATATGAAGTTGTGGCTGAAGGTATTGAAACAGTTGAACAGGAAGAATTCTTGCGTAAGCATCATTGTGATATCGGGCAGGGGTATTACTTTGCCAAGCCAATGGATAATGATGATTTCGTATCTTTTGTGAAAAAGAAAAATTGTAACTAGATTTGATTATTTTATAGTATAATAAAATATAATCATTTAAAGGTCAAATATGTTAAAAAAGCTATTTTATATCCCGTTCTCTATATTACTTCTTTCTTCTCTACTTTCTGCAGAAGAGGTAAAAGCAAAAAAAGTTATTAAAAAAGATGCATATGCTGCACAATGGCAGACGATCTATGGAGGAGATGAAGATGATATCGCTTATGGTATTGTTGCACTTGAAGATGGTGACTCTGCCATTGTTGGTACATGTAAGTCATATGGTGCAAAACGTACAGATATATGTGTGACACGAATGACTGCCAAGGGTGAAATGAAGTGGCGTTTGTGGATTGGCGGTAAGAAAAAAGATGAAGGTAAGGCAATTTCGCGTGCGGCAGACGGAAGTATCTTGGTACTGGGGCATTCAAAGTCTTTTAGCAGTAACTATGATTATGATCTTCTTGTGGCAAAAATATCTCTTGAGGGTAAATTGACATGGCAGAAAAATCTAGGTGGTAAACTTGATGAATTTGCAGGTGGAATTGCAGGGACAAATGATGGTGGTGCGTTAGTTGTTGGTGATAGTAAATCATATGGAGAGGGTGACAAGGACGTTTATATTGCAAAATTAGATAAAAATGGAAAACTACTCTCTGCTCATACGGTGGGCGGAGAGAAAGATGATTCTGCTACAGCGCTTACACGAACACGTGATGGGAAGTTTGTATTGGTAGGTTCGCGTGAACTTGAGTATACCGGCAATACAGACTTTTTTGTAATGAAACTTGACCAAAATGGTAAAAAAATATGGGTGCAAACTTATGGTGGAGAGTATGCGGATACATTGGATGGTGTGACTGCTACGGTAGATAATGGTATTGTTGCCATAGGTAAAACACGATCTTACGGAAGTGAGCAGACTGACCTGACAGTGATGAAATATGATGCAGATGGAAAGCTTATCTGGCATAAGATCTATGGATTTAAATATTATGAATATGGCAATGCTGTGGCAACAACACGTGACGGAGGCTTTATTTTAGCAGGTGGTACAAACACGCTTGGTAAAGGAAATCACAGTGCTTATGTATTGGCTTTAGATAAAGCAGGTGAGCTTATCTGGTCACATGTTTATGGAGATGAAAGAAAAGATGTTGCACATGGTGTAGCACGTATGAGTGATGGATCTGTCATTGTTGTAGGTGAGTCAAACAGTTTCAAGAGAGCCAAAAACTTTTATATGATCAAGCTGTTAAAGACCAAGTAAACAGTTTTTTTTACTTTATTTGCTATAATAATATAAAATATAATTTATATTAGGATAATCATGAAATTTATTGAGACACGGGGAAATGATGGTAAAAAACCGTCATCTGTGCCATTTTCAGAAGCGATACTTAGCCCAAGTGCCAGTTTTGGCGGACTTTATGTTCCGGAAAGACTTCCAGACCTGAATAAAGATTTTTTAAATAAACATCTGTCAAGCCATTATAAAGAGCTGGCATTGGATTTTTTACAATCATTCAATATAGATATTGAAACAGAAGTTTTAGAAGAGGCACTTAAAAGATATGATGCTTTTGACGACCCCTCAAACCCGGTTCCTCTTGTCAAGATAGAAGAGGATTGTTTCGTATCTGAGCTTTATCATGGACCGACACGTGCTTTTAAAGATATGGCACTGCAGCCATTTGGTTATATACTTAGTAATTTAGCCCAAAAAAGAGATGAAAATTACCTGATCATGGCAGCAACCTCCGGCGACACAGGACCAGCTACACTTGAAACCTTCAAAGATCAGGCAAATGTTAAAGTGGCATGTTTATACCCTGATGGAGGGACATCTGATGTTCAAAAACTTCAAATGGTCACGGAAGATGCAGATAATCTTAAAGTGATAGGTGTCAAAGGAAATTTTGATGATACTCAACATACATTAAAAGAGCTTCTTGCATCTGAAGACTTTAACGCAGAACTGAAAGAGAGAAACATTAAACTTTCTGCAGCAAATTCAGTAAACTTTGGACGTATTATCTTCCAGATCATTTATCATATTCACTCTTATTTGGAGATGGTACGTAATGGAAAAATCAACATGGACGATAAAATATATCTTGTTGTTCCAAGTGGTAATTTTGGTAATGCTTTGGGTGGATATTATGCCAAAAAAGCAGGTCTTCCGATTGAGAAAATACTGATCGCCTCAAATATCAATAATATTTTGACGGACTGGATAACTACAGGAGCTTATGATATAACAGACAGAGAATTGATCTTAACGGAATCTCCGGCAATGGATATTCTTAAATCTTCAAATATTGAACGTGTTATGTTCGATAAATTTGGTGCAGAAAGAACAAAAGAGCTAATGGGTGCTTTGACTGCAGAAGGAAAGTATCAATTAAGAGATGATGAACTGGCATCTTTACAGGAAGACTTTGTAGCTACTTTCTCAAATGATGAAGAGTGTGAAATGATAATTGCCAAGTATGCAAAAAAAGATTATATTATGGACCCTCATACTGCAACCTGCATGAAAGCATATGAGACACTTAGAGAAAAGAATTTGCCTGCCGTCATATATTCAACAGCTGAATGGACAAAGTTCTCCTCAACCGTATCAAAATCACTTGGACATGCTGTTAAAGACGATACTGAAGCGCTTCAATGGGTAAGTGAACATGCAAATGTGCCTGTTCCCCCAATGATTACTGGGCTGTTTGATAAACCTGTTAAGCACAGTGTGGTTGTAGATAAAAAATCCATAAAAGGAGAAATGTTAAACTTTTTATAGTTTAACATCATGTTATGTCCAGAAAATATATATTACTTTTTTTATTTCTGTTTTTAGTAGAACCTCTCACAGCCAAAAATGTAGTTGATTGTAAAGCTGTAACCGGTACTATGACACAATGTAACCCTTACAGCTTTAAATTTTTAAGAGCAAAAAAAGTAAAATATGATAAAAATAGACAAAAACTGATCGTAGATAAAACTTTACCATTACCCACTAAACCCAAAACAAGAGTAATTTCTGTTGTAGATATGATCGAAAAATATGTAGAGATAGAAGAGCCTGTAAGATACAGAGGTGGAGAAGATATATCATTGGAATCCGGCAGTACAGAAAAAGTAAAAGTACAAGACAACTCACTGGCAGAAGAGATCAATGTCAGAAGAGAAGCACTCTTGGAAAAAATGGCTAAAATGCACAAAGAGCATGAGCTAAAAAAAGTTGAGGGACTCAGATTAGCTGAAGAGTTAGAAAATAAAAGACTTGAAAAACTAAAACTTGAAGAAGAAAAACGAGTTAAAAACGTTGGTGTATATGTTATAGAGAGTGGTGACAGTTTAAGTGGAATTGCCGAAATGTTCAGCATGAAAACTAGTGAATTAAGAAAGATAAATGAGCTAAAGAAAGATGAAAAAATAAGAATAGGTAAAAAATTGGTTATACCTTATGCTCAGGAGAGAATTGACATCATTTCAAAAGCTGAGTATGTAGTAAAAACGGGAGACAATATTGGTTCAATTGCCAAAGATTTCAATTTGACTTCATCAGAGATCATGAAGTTTAATAAACTTAAAAAAGATTCCACTATACGCATAGGAAAAACTTTACGTTTACCTCTTCCTTATAAATTGGCTCAAGAAAGAAGAAAGAAAAAACTACTTGCTAAAAAAGCAGCGCAGAAAAAGAAGATAGCCAAAAACAAAAAAAGACTAAAAGGTTTTGGTAAAGGTTTTGGCAAAAGTATAGGTAAAAGAAAACTTCGTGTGACTGCAACAGCCTATAGTTCACATAGTGGTCAGACAGATAAAACACCATTCTTAGCTGCCTGGAATAACCGTATTCGTCCGGGTATGAAAATTATTGCTGTATCCAGAGATATGCTTACAAGATATGGTTTGAGAAATGGATCCAAAGTAAGAATTGGAGGATTGTCAGGGTATTATACTGTGCGTGATAAAATGAATAAACGTTATAGAAAACGTATTGATATCTATATGGGAATGAATAGAAGAAAAGCGTTAAGATGGGGAAGAAGAAGCGTAATACTCTATTATTGATCTATTCCAGATCTTCATAGATCTCTAATACTTCAAGATATCTGTCACTCTTCTCTTCATAAACTTTTTCAATCATAGCCAACTCTTCTGTAATAGCAGTTAGACCTTTTTTCTGATAACATTCTGGGTCTTGTAAACAATTATTTAGTTGTTCCATCTCTTCTTCGAGTGCTTCTATCTCATCAGGCAGTTTGTCAAGATCCTGTTGCTCTTTGTATGAAAGTTTTGTCTGTTTCTTCTCTTTATTTTTACTCTCAGGTTTAGGAGATTCTGTTTTAGCCTCTTTCTCCAAACTGCTAAGCTCCTTGATCTCTTTTTCTATTTCAAGATACTCGGTATAAGTTTGATAAGATTCTTCCACTATACCATCTCCTTTAAAGATAAAAAGTTTAGAGGCAATTTTATCTATGAAGTAGCGGTCATGGGATACAAAGAGAATGGCCCCCTGAAAAGAGATGAGTTTGTCTTCCAGAATGTTAATGGTCTGGATATCAAGATCATTGGTAGGTTCATCGAGTATAAGACACTCTACATTTTTGGTAAAGAGCAGTGCAAGTGCCACACGATTTTTCTCTCCTCCGCTTAGTTGACTCACCTTTTTACTCATATACTCTTCGGGGAAAAGGAAGGTTTTAAGATAGGCAAAGACATGCATGTGTGATCCCTGCACATCTACATGGTCACCACCATTTGGACAAAAAGTCTCTATAAGTGTATGCTCATCGTTAAGCATTTCTCTGTGCTGATCAAAATATCCTATGGAGAACTCACCCTTTTTAATACTGCCTGCATCGGGCTTAAGACGCTCAAGAAGAAGTTTGAGCAGTGTTGATTTTCCTGCACCGTTGACACCAACAATAGCCACTTTATCACGTTGTAGAATACGTGTTGTAAAATCTTCAATAAGCAATTTTCCTGCAATGGAGTAATTTAGATTTTCTAGCTCAAAAAGTAGTTTTCGTTTGCTTAAACCTTTTTCACCTTTCCAGCTTTTTTTCTCTCGTTCCAGCTCAACTTGCATTTTACGTATGAGTGTAGGATTTGTTTTTGCCTGTTCACGCAGTTCAAAGACCCTTGCCTTGCGCCCCTGGTTACGTTTTTCTCTGGCTCTGACACTTTTACCCAGCCACTCCTCTTCACGTTTAAGGAACTTTGTAAGAGTATCATGTGTTTTCGCCAGTGAGAGCATACGTGCTTCTTTTAGACGTAAATAGTCACGGTAACCACCTTTATATGAGACAAGATTTTGATTTTCTACTTCCAATACTGAGGTAGCAATGGTGTCAATAAAGTGTCTGTCGTGGGAGATGAAGAGCAGGGTGAACTTCTCTTTGAGCAGTATCTCTTCAAGGAATTCAACCATGTAGACATCGAGGTGGTTGGTAGGTTCATCCAGAAGCAGGACATCAGGTTTTTTAAGTACAAGAGAAGCCAGTGCCACACGACGCTGTTCTCCTCCTGAGAGGGAAATGACTAGACGGTTTTCATACTCCTTGAGCTTAAACTCCTGTAAGATACGTTCTATTTTATCATCCAGGTTCCAGGCGTTGTGATGATCCAGATAGGCAGAGATCGCTTCGAGTTTGGATAATAGATCTTTATTCTCAAAATCCTGTGCCAGATCGGCGCTGAGTTTTGCGTGGGTCTCCTGTGCCTCTTTAAGTTCGGCAAGTTCATTTAAAATTGCATCTCTCACATTAAGGTTAGGATCAAAATGAGGTTGCTGTGAGAGCATCTCTATGTGCACATTGTTCCCTACCACACGTTTACCTTCTGTCGGTTCTTCAGAACCCAAAGTGATCTTCATCAGTGTAGATTTACCACATCCGTTCTGCCCTACAATAGCGATGCGCTCGCCTTCGTTGAGATGAAAATCAACGTTATCAAGAAGAAGTTTAATGTCATACTGTTTTTTTATGTTGAAGAGGTCAATAAGTGCCACATTTATTCCTTGAGAATTATTGTTGTAATTATAGCAAATAGAGTCAATTTTAAGGCATGATAAAGTTCATCTTGATATATTCCATTAACAAATAATTGAGGAATATCTATGTTGGAAACAATACTTGCGTTATATACCATTTATACATTTATGAGAATCTACATTTCTGTGATGCAGATAGGATACATTAATGATGAAAAACGAAAAGATCCTGTACTTATGCCAGCAGGAAAATATCTGGTAGCAGCAAATTATGCAGTGGCAAAAGAGAAACTCTCTTTGATCGAAACTTTTGTTGATTATCTTATGTTCCTATGGTGGGTTTTGGCAGGTTTCTCTCTGCTTGCTTCTGTTGTTCATGCAGACAGCACTATTATACAGGCTGTACTGTTCCTCTTTGGTTTTATTGCTATAAACTTTGTAGTAGGACTCCCTTTTCAACTTTACCAGACTTTTAAGATAGATGAAGATTTTGGATTCAACAAAATGACAAAAAAGATGTTCGTACTCGATACGTTGAAATCATCAGCACTTTTTGTTGCAATAGGCGGAGCTATCTTTGCTCTTCTTGCATGGATCATAGCAAACTATGAAATGTGGTGGCTTTGGGGCTTTATGCTAATTTTTACTATTGCTGTTCTTGCAAATGTTCTTATGCCGTTCTTTATGAGCCTCTTTAATAAGTTCTCCCCAATGGAAGAGGGTGAACTAAAAGATGCCATTACTAAACTTATGGATCAGGCAGGACTCAAGAGTGATGGTATATTCATAATGGATGCCTCTAAACGTGACAGTAGACTAAATGCATTTTTTGGTGGACTTGGCAAAAGTAAAAGGGTTGTACTCTTTGATACTTTGGTGGAAAAACTGAATAAAAAAGAATTATTGGCAGTACTTGGACATGAGTTGGGTCATTTTTCACATGGAGATATATGGAAAAATATTGCACTGATGGGTGTATTGCTTTTCATCTCTTTCTATCTCTTTGGACATTTGCCTGATGAACTATTTACACAAATGGGAGTTGTTCCTGAAGCAGGTGTACAGATAGCAATGCTTATGCTTCTTCTTCCTTTGGTCTCTTTTGTATTTACCCCGTTCATGTCATATGTCAGTCGTCACAATGAGTATGCAGCAGATGAGTATGGTTCAAAAATGGGAGGGAAAGAGAATTTGGTCTCAGCACTGATGAAACTGATTACAGAAAATAAAGCATTTCCAAAGTCACACCCTTTGGTGATATTCTTTTATTATACACATCCACCGGTGTTGGAGAGACTTAAAGAGTTGGGGCATGATGCTTCCAATGTTGTCATAGGAGAAGAAGAAAAGCTTGAAGAACCGGCACTGCCTAGTGATGGAATCTTTGCATATATGGATAAAAAAGAGTAAATATTACTCCTGATCTGCGCGTGCCTGTACAAACCAGGTAAACTGTGCTTCAGAGGTAAGAACATCATTGCTGTCTCGTATTTCCACTTTGATCTTAAGTAGAGCTCTGCCTTTTTTAAAAAACTGAAGTTTGAATTTTTCAACAGCTTCTTCTTCAACAAAAGAGTGAGCTGTTATCTTCATGGCAGCAGGTTTGATATATTTGATCTTCCCCTCTCTTAAAAGCGGTATGACTTTTTGTTCAAGCTCAGGAAAAAGACTTTGCAAATGCATACCGCTCTCTGTCTCAGCTAAAGTAAACTGGGCAGCAGCATGAATGGTCTCGACATGATTACAGACGGATTTTTTCAGATCCAAAGAGAGTCTATATTCTTTCTCTTTGATGCCGATATGTTTTACAAAAGGTATATCGGTGGCTTTGATGAATCCCTCTTCAAGGTATTTGATACTGGTTTTATCACTCAGATATTTTTTAATGATCGTATTTTTTAGTGTTTCAAGCAGTTTGCTCTTTGGTAATTGATAATTTTTTAGTTTTACATTCAGTTTTTTTAAATTTTTATTCAAGCTGGATCCTATTTTGTATTGTTTATTATATTTAATTAGTATTAAGGTATAAATTGGGAGAGAGTCACAAGAGATCTTAGGCTATAATTTGTACAAGAAAATATGATCTACAGGAAAAGAATAATGACTATACAAACGAGTCTCAAATGGGCGAAAACAGAACTCCTTGAGAGTTGTGAACGTCCGCAATATGAAGCGGAACTCTTACTTGCTTACCATTTGAAACAAGATCGTATACATTTGATCACACATGAAAATGATGAAGTAAAAGATGTAGAAGGTTATGTGAAACTTGTGAACAGACGTGCGGCACATGAACCTTATGAATACATTGTAGGTTCTGCCAGTTTTTATGACATACATCTGGCAGTGGAGCCGGGTGTGCTCATCCCCAGACCTGAGACGGAAATACTTATTGACCTAACCGCAGAGATCATTGAAAAAAAGAAGATCACAAGTATCGCTGAAATAGGTGTGGGAACAGGTGCAATTTCCATTGTGTTGGCACGGAAGTTTCCGGAACTGAAAATAATTGCTACAGATATTTGTGAAGCACCGTTGAGAGTAGCCAAAAAAAATATTGAGACTTTTGGATTAAGCGATAGAATCACACTGAAAAAGTCAAATCTGATCGATGAGGTAGATGAAGATATTGAACTGCTTGTCTCCAATCCTCCTTATATTGCTGAGGATTTTCTATTGAAGTCTAATGTGATCGATCATGAACCCAAAGAGGCACTGTTTGGTGGCAGAATAGGGGATGAATTGCTCAAGCAGATCATTCTGGATGTAAAAAATAGAGGTGTTAAGTATTTAGCATGTGAAATGGGATATGATCAAAAAGAACCTATTGGTTCTTTTGTTAATGAAATTGGTGTAGAATCAATTAAATTCTATAAAGACTTGGCAGGTTTTGACCGAGGTTTTATTATTGAATTTAAATAAAGGAAAATAAATAAAAAATGAATAAATATTTTAGAATAACAACGATAGCATACTTAACTGTTTTGGGAGCAACATTGGGTGCAGGACTGTTTTCAGGCATTGTTGTCGCACCGGTTACTTTCCATACCGAAGCATGGTTGGGGTCTGAAATCCTGAGTCATTATCAGGAGGGACTTATTATGACCCAAAATTTTGTAAGACTCTCATATTTAGTCAATTTTACTTTGATAGTTGTAGCACTCTATGAAGGATACAAATACAAAAAATTTGAAAGAGATACTATAACGCAGACAGCAAGCTTTTTTGTCATTGCAACAGGATTACTTTTCTCCCAATACTACATTCCTGATATTCTAACTATGCAAATGGCAGGAGAAGAGATGACAAAATCAGTGGCTTTCATAAACACGCATAAAGGGTCTGAGATAAACTTTAAAATATTTTCTGCAGCTTTATTGGTATTGATAGTTAGAAATATGCAGAAAGCATGCAAGTAACCTGTAGGGTGTAGTGTCCCCACTACACCAATATATAGTTTGGATTATCAAAATGGTGTTGTGAGGGCACAACACCCTACAGCAAAGGAATATATATGAATCAAGAACAGTTGAAACACCCTTTTAAGCCGATTGTTTTTAAAGATACTGAAGTCTTGATACTTGGCTCTTTCCCAAGTATCAAATCGTTTGAAAAGAACTTCTATTATGCACATCCAAGTAATCAGTTCTGGACAATACTCGAAGTGCTGACCTCGTACCCTGTCAATAATCGTGATCAGAAAATATGGTTGCTCAAAGAGTGTAAATTCGGTCTTTGGGATATGATCAAACACTGTCAACGTGACAATTCTCTGGACAGTTCTTTGGAAGATGAAGAGGTGAATAACATTTCATCTCTGTTGGAACAGTACCCTGGCATACGAAAAGTTGCATTTACAGGTAAAAAATCCCAAGCTCTTTTTGAAACCCATTTTGGTTATTTGGATATTGAGCGTGTCTATCTCCCGTCTCCCTCAGCGGCATATGCTAAAATGAACATAGAAGAAAAGATAAAAATCTACAAAGCGAGATTAGCATAATGGCAGTTTGGGCAATAGGTGATATTCAAGGTTGTAATGACTCTTTACAGCAACTCCTGCTTAAGATAAATTTTGATCCAAAAAAAGATAAATTATGGATTGCCGGTGATCTGGTTAATCGTGGACATCAATCACTTGAAGTGCTTGAGTATCTTTATAGAATAAGAGAGAGTGTTCATATAGTGTTGGGTAATCATGATATTACACTTATAGCAGCTTACTATGGTATTAAAAAGTCCAATGAAACACTTGATCCCATACTTGAGTCACCTAATGCCAATAAGCTCATAAATTGGCTTCGTAATCAAAAATTTCTGCATATTGACTATTCGTTAGGTTATTGTATGACCCATGCAGGCATATCACCTGAGTTTGACCTTGGTATGGCAATTGAATATGCTAAAAGAGTTGAAGATCATCTTCAGCGTGATGATGTAAAAATATGGCTGAAACAAATGTTCAAACACGGTATAGAGCGTTTTAACAGGGATGCGTCTTCCATAGATATTGACCGTTATATTGTAAGTTCTTTTATCAGAATGCGTTTTTGTTACAAAGATTATCGTTTGGATTTTGATCAAAAAGGTGCACCTACCAAGCTTTTAAGAGAAGAGGGTCTGAAGCCCTGGTTCAAATGTGAAAATAGAAAAGATATTGATCTGAAAATTATTTTTGGACACTGGTCAACACTGGGTTATTATCAGGATGATAACGTATTGTCATTAGATACCGGATGTCTTTGGGGCGGTGAACTTACGGCAGCAAGGATAGACAAAGAAGAGGTAGAGATCGTCTCTATTGATTGTAATAACTCAACAACTTAATGGTATAATCCCGCAATTAATTTATATAGGAAATAAACATGGCAACATATATATTTGGACATACAACACCGGATTCGGACTCTATTGTAGGGGCAATTTCACTCTCATATTTAAAAAATAAGTTAGGTGAAGATACTGTACCTACAAGACAGGGTGAAGTCAATCCTGAAACACAATGGATCCTTGAAAAATTTGGTTTTGATGCACCGCAATTAAAAACCTCTTATGCAGGTGAAAATGTCTATCTTGTTGACTTTATGGAGAGTTCTCAAAGTCCTGAAGATATTTCTCAAGCAACGATCTTAGGTATTGTAGATCACCATAAGTTGGGTGATCTTAAAACTGCTGGACCACTGGAGATGTGGGTACGTCCTGTAGGATGCTCCAATACGATCGTAAAACAAATGTTTGACTATTATGGTATTGAAATTCCCAAAGATCTTGCAGGTATGATGATGTGTGCGATCTTAAGTGATACTGTCATTTTCAAATCACCTACATGTACCAAAGAAGATACCAAAGCCTGTAAAGAATTAGCAGATATTGCAGGTGTGGAAGACTATAAAGCACTTGGTATGGAAATGTTTATTGTTAAATCAGATGTTCTGTCTGCAACATCAAGAGAATTAGTACTTAGAGATTTCAAAGACTTTAAAATGGGTGGAAATACTATCGGTGTAGGACAACTTGAAGTAGTAGATCTGAGTGTTTTTGACAACATGAAAAATGATCTTTTTGCTGCCATGAAAGAACTCAAAGCTGAAGGTGAAAGACACACTGTACTTTTACTGTTGACAGATATTATGCAAGAGGGATCACAACTTCTTGTTCTCTCTGATGATATTGCTAAAGTTGAAAATGCATTTGAGATAAAATTGGAAGAGGCACAAACATGGCTCAAAGGTGTAATGTCTCGTAAAAAACAGATCATTCCATTTTTAGAGAAACAGTTTTAACCAAGGTACCTTGAACTTGTTCGAGGAAAGATACTTTGAGTCTCGAACTTGTTCGAGATTCCTTGTTCTTTTATAGCTTACTTGACTATATGCCCTACAAATTTCGACATATTATCTAAAATTTTTCCGCCTTTTCTAAATCCAAGTCCACAAGCCTCATAGGCATAAAAAATACCTGCCTGATAACTCTGACCTTCTGAATCTGTTGGAAGTTCTGTATAGGCCTGGTAGACCATTTTATGACTGTCGTAGTCACCCTCTACAGCTTCAACTTTGTGATTGTTTTCATCTATGATGGTAACAGATCCGCCTTCTCTGCCAAATATAGGTTTCTCTACCTGTTTTTGGTTCTTTAGCGGTTCAAAAGAAGTTTCAAGCAGAAGAGGGTGGTCAGGGTAGAGGTCCCATAATATTTTGAGTAAACCCTTACTTTGAAAAAGCAGGGTATATGCCGGGTTGAAAATAATAGCTTTCTGATTTTTAATAATGTTGCTCAAGAGCATTGCCAAGTCAGACTCTTCCAAAGCAATATCTTCCCATGGAATGAGTTTGAACCAAAGTTCATAATTTTTATTATTGTAAAAAATACCATCTTCGGAAGAAAATTCAATATCATCTATATAAGCAAACTCTGTGTTGAAACCAGCATCAGCAGCTATATGTTGAAGTAGTCTGACAGTATTTTCTTCTTCTTCATTGTCTTTGACTGAAGTAAAAAGGAAATTCCAATCGGCATAACGCTCTTCAAAAGTGGAAATATCTTCTTCCAGTGTTACCAGTCTTTTAAAGTTGTCAACAAGAGATTCATAGAGAGTGTTAAATTGACTTGCTTCTTCCAAATTATTTTGTTTAAGCATCGCCCATTGGATGATAGCCGTTTCAAAAAGTGCAGTAGGGGTGTCTGCATTGAATTCAAGCAGTTTAATAGCTTTATTGTCAATGCCGCCTGCTAAGTCAAAACGACCATAAAGGTGCCAGTGCACATCATTTTCCCATGACTCTTTAATGGCATCTATCAAGTTGAATGGAATACCTATTTCATGAAAGAGATTATTTTCTACTACATGTTCTGCTGCTTCAACATACATATCGTAGAGTTCATTTGTTGCTTCATAATAAGCTTCTGCTTCAGATTCAGAAATGACAACAAGTTCATCTGAAATATAAGATGTTTCATCACTGTCTGTATGCCAGACAAAGCCTAAAGATTCTAAATATTCTTTGTCAAGAGCAGTTGTCTTTTGTAAAGTTAACATGTTTTAACCTCCAAAAGAACTTCTTCTTGATGAACTCTTTTTGCCACCAAAGAAACCGGATCTTTTCGAAGATGTACTTTTTCTGGATTTGGAAAAGCTTTTTTTACTTCTAGAGTAAGTGGATTGAGATTTGTATCCTGCTTTACGGTTGTTCTGATAGTTTTGGTTTCCAAAAAGTTTGTTTCCAATATAAGAACCGATCATTGCACCGGCAATACTGGATAGTAAAACAGAACCCAGTCCCATACCTTGTGAGACTTCCGGGTTTTGTTGTGTTAGAGTGGAAGTTCCATTGTCAATTTTTGCAGATTCCTCTTTGACAAGTTTGTCCATCTCCTCTTTTGTCAGTACACGTTCTTCGCCGTCAAGCTGTTTAAGTACAATGCGTGTCTCATCTGCAGGAAACTCATCTTTGATCTTGTATTTTCCAGGAGCAGTCTCTTCAATGATGACAAAAGCACCTTTTGCCTGTTGTTGCTGTTCTTGTTGATTGTTATTGCCACCAATACATCCTGTAAGACCAGTAGCCAGAAGTGCACCCAGACCAGTAGCTGTAGCTATAGAGGATAATTTTTTAATATGTTTCATAGTTGTTCCTAAAGAAAAAAAGTTTAGGGAATTATAGCAGAATTGTAGTAAGGGAATAGACAAAGAGGGAAGAGTCTCTCTGTCTTAATAAAAAGGATGGTTCTAATGGAAGTTAAGTGCTTTTTAGTCCATTTGCTTTCTAAGGAAAGTAGGGACATCTAAAATATCTTCATGATCACTGTAGTCACCACCCATAACCATTCTTCTGTTACCAAGAGTATGGATCGTGTTAGTATTCACTTCAGTAAGTGTAGGTTGTGTTCTAACTGTTGGCTCGGCAATGGCATTTTTATCTTCAAAACCTGTTGCAACAATAGTGATTCTAACTTCATCAATATCCATACTTTCATCAGTTGTCGTACCGAAAATAACAGATGCATCTTCATCTGCACTCTCTTCAACGATGTTCATCGCTTCACCGATCTCCATAATAGGATAATCCGGGTGAATATCAAAGTGTACAAGTACACCCATAGCTCCATCAATAGAGATATTATCAAGAAGTGGAGATTCAATAGCTGCTTTTGCCGCATCATAAGCAGCATTTGTACCTGTACTGTATCCGGCACCCATAAGTGCAAGACCTCTGTGACCCATAACAGTTTTAACATCTGCAAAGTCAAGGTTAATATCATTTTCACCATGAGATAGAATTACTTTTGATATTCCGCCTACTGCCTGAGCAAGAATATCATCTACCATTCTGAAACTCTCTTTAATACCAAGATTCTTTTCAACAATAGAAAGAAGTTTCTCATTCGGAACAACAATAATAGAGTCACTCTCTCTTTTAAGTTCTTCTAAACCCTCTTTTGCAAGTTTTGTTCTTTTTCTTCCTTCAAATTTAAAAGGACTTGTTACAATAGACACAGTTAATGCACCGATCTCTTTTGCAGCTTGAGCAATAATAGGTGCTGCACCTGTACCTGTACCTCCACCAAGACCGGCAGATATAAATACAATATCTGAACCTTCAAGCATTGACTTAATATCTTCAAAACTTTCAAGTGCTGCTTCTCTACCTTTGTCTGGAACCATCCCCGCTCCCAAACCTCTTGTCGCATTGATCCCTAATTGCATCTTATATGGTGCAAGTGAAGAATCCAATGCCTGTGCATCAGTATTTGCAACAATAAGATCAATACTGTGGATCCCCTCACTGATCATATGGTTGATCATGTTACCACCACCACCACCTACACCAATTGCTTTTATTTTTGCACCGTTTGTGCTACATTTTGCTTCCACTATATCTATTTCGAACTCTTCCATTTCTTCCTCCTTTTATGTTTTGTTACTTTTAAAAAAGCTGTTTCATCCAGTTTCCAATTTTTTGAAGTGGATTGCTGTTCTCTTTTCCTATATCCGGCAGATCATCAAAGATTATTGATCCGTCTTCAGAAGGATCAATCTTTTTGTCATTTCCCTTCTTTGCTTCTTTATAAATTTTATTATCTTCTACTTCATGTACTACATTTGGTATTTTGATATCATTGAGATTCTCTTCATATCCGGTTTTAGAGTGCAATAACTCTTGCTGGAAATTGATCTCATATGGAGTATGATCTCCTGCTTTATAGAGAAGTAAACCTACAACTGTTGAAAATGCAGGATCTTTAAGCTCCTCAAAAAGTCCATTTACATTACTTGGATAAGCAATACGTACAGGCATTGCCGGGAAGATCGATTGTGCCAACTCTCTGATACCTTTAAGTTTAGTCATACCACCGGTAAGAATAATACCTGCACCTATCTGCTCTTTAAGTGCAGATTTTTCAAGTGATTTTGCCAGGATCATAAGTGCCTCTTCAACACGAGAGAATATCACAGAGTGTACAATCTCCAAAGAAACACCGTTACGATTCTCTTCATCACCTATAATAGGAAGCTCTATGACTTCATTACTTGTCTCTATAAGATTGCCGTGACGTATTTTTACACCTTCAGCTACCTGCAGAGGAGTATGCAGTGCCATTGAAAGGTCATTGGTGATATGGTTTGAACCTACACCCAGGAAGTCATTATATCTTATAGAATTTCCTGTATGTATTACCAGATTGGATGTTTGACCACCCAAGTCAATTACAGCAACACCAAGCTCTTTTTCATCTTCGTCCATCGTTGCAATAGCTGAGGCATAACCGCTAAGAACAATACCCTCCATTTCTACACCGGCAGAGCGAACAGCTTTTCTAAGATTTGAAAGATTTGATTTCTGTGTCATAATGATATTTACATCAACTTCCATACGAGAGGCATTCATTCCATATGGATCTTCTATATAATCCTGATCATCTACTCTAAAGTTATAAGGGAGTACATGTATGACTTCATATTCAGTTGGTACATTTGCATTGTATAGTGCTGTCTGCATTACACGATTGATCTCTTTTATAGAAATATCTTTATGGGGAATATTTACAATACCTGTAGAGTTGAGACTTTTTGCATAAGCATTTGATATGGAGACTGTTGCTGAAGTGATATTGCTTCCCGCAATGCGTTTAGCATCGTTGATAGCTTTTTTGATTGATTTGGATGCAAGTTCTATATTTGTGATGGCACCTTTTTTGATCCCTTGGGATTTAGAGATACCATGACCTTGTATTTCAACTTTGCCCTCGTCAATTTCAGCTATGATAGCACATATTTTAGTTGAACCGATGTCTATAGCTAAAATTGTGTCACTCAATTTGTAAGTCCTTCCATATAAACTTCTGTAGGATATTTCTCGTCTAATGCTCTCACAAGATTAGATTCAAATATATTTTGTTTTACTTGATTGACAGTCTGCTTTACAAGATCTGTCTTGTTCTCGTCCATTGGTAATAGTTTTTGTCCAATTACATTATAAACTATAATTTTATCTGATACGCTTATAATACCCTTTTCTTTTGCAGATGTAAAGAGTTTTTGTAGAAATTGTAAACTTTCTTGTAAATTTAATGGTTTTAGGTTGTCATGTTTCTCTAAAGTAACAAAATCAGAGAGTGTTGCATTGCTTTTGTCAAAGTTTTTAAGTGTTGACTCTGCAAGTTTTGAAAGTGCCTCTTTTTTTGTCTGAATGGTGTAAATTCTATTTACTTCATCTTTTGCTTCATCAAATGTTTTTACTTTAGGTTCTTTGATAGCAGTTATCTTAAGTGTAGCATATTTATCAGCAACGATTTTTGGTTTAAGAATATCACCAATTTTCTTTTGTTGGATCTCACTCCAAAGTTCTTTTGTTAATTTAGGATCACCCAGGTCAAGCTTAGTAGTCTCAGAACTTTCAATCTTTCCTTTTTTAAAGGCAATATAACTTTTTTGTGCAGCTTTTTTTGTTTTTTTGAGTTTTAGATCTGAAGTTGCTTTTTCTTTTGCTTCATCAAAAGATTGTTGTTTGCCATCAGCATCAGTATAGTTAAATGTGTTTGCTTCCCAAAATGTTTTTACTTCGTCATCTGTTACAGCAGTCTCTGTACTCTCTGTCCAAAGAACAGAGAATTCATAAGCTTTTTTGGTCATGAAGTTATCTTTTTGCGTTTCCCAGAATGTTTGTAGTTTTGTCTCATCAAGTGTAAAGTTTACATCAGAAGGTGTTAATACTACATAAGCAAGTTTGTCAGCAATATTCATAGCTGATGAAATAGATTCAATTTCCAATGGCAGTGCATCTACAGTTAACAATGCAAGCGTCTTGTTGATCTTAAGATCTTCTCTGAGTCTCTCTTCAAATACATTTGCTTTAAGTCTTCTGGCATTCAGATAAGTCTGATAGATCTCTTTATTAAATATACCTTCTTTTTGAAATGACGTAATATTTTCAAGGGTATTTGCCACTTCCTTGTCAGAAACTATGATACCTGCATCATCTGCAAAATTAAGTATTTTTGCTTGTGTGTTCAATGTAGCAAAAGCACGTTTTACAAGACCCATCTCTTTTGCTTTTTTGTCATCCAGTTTACCTTGCATCATTTGGTTTGTCTGTTCATAAATATCACTGTAAACCATATTAAGTTTACTTTGTGGAATTTCAATATTCCCCACTTTTGCAACGTTACCTGCTTTCGCACCAAAATCATAACTTCCCCAACCTACAAAACCTGCACCTATAAATGCAATGGTTGCTACCCAAATGGTCCATACCAGATATTTATTGTGTTTTTGCATCCAACTAATCATACTTCATCTACCTTCTATCGAAAAATTTGTATAATTTTATCTAAAATAAGCTTATTACAGCACTACATCAAAGATTTGTCTATTTGCATAGTGGGGTAATTTCGCTAATGAATTGGAGTGTGAAAATAAAATGCTTAATAAAAACAGTGAGATAATGCAGCGTGACCTCGAAGTGATATGGCATCCCTGTACGCAAATGAAGGATCATGAGACCTTGCCGCTTGTCCCCATAAAGTCCGGTAAAGGAGTTTATCTTTATGACTTTGAGGGTAATAGTTATATTGATGCGGTAAGTTCATGGTGGGTTAACCTTTTTGGACATACAAATGAATACATCAATGCCAAAATTAAAGCACAGCTTGACACGCTTGAACATGTGCTTTTGGCAGGATTTACACATGAACCTGCTGTCGAATTGGCTCATAAACTTGTAAACATCACACCAAATGAGTTAAAAAAAGTATTTTATGTTGACAATGGCTCATCTGCTGTAGAAGCAGCACTGAA
>Ga0190303_1000382_pt1 | contig 18562 bp, 12 predicted proteins | sample 48700701_MG_FD_161672 | JGI IMG/M metagenome (GOLD analysis project Ga0190303, IMG submission 161672) | Hydrothermal vent sediment bacterial communities from Southern Trench, Guaymas Basin, Mexico - 4870-07-0-1_MG | ecosystem: Environmental > Aquatic > Marine > Hydrothermal vents > Sediment ...
TATAGTCAGATTTCCTTTTTCATCTATTAGCGCATATCTTTTTTTGGCCCCCTTTCCAACTCTGGTTGAAACAAATATTCCTCTTCTGTAAATTCCCTGAAAATCAAGTTCCATTATTCCTGGAAGTGAGCCATTTATCTTCTCCAGGAACTTCATGGACTTTTCCTCTATGTTACCTGAAGTCAAAAAAACTGAATCCGTGTCCCCATATATAACCTTGAATCCTTCCTTCTCAGCTTCTTCAATTATCTTCTTTATATAATAACGGCCGTATGCTGCAGCACTTTCGGCACATTCAAAACAATACCATTTACTGCTAACAAAAGCCAAGTATCCATAGGTGGCATTAGTTGTTATCTTCAAAGCCATTTCCTCGAGCTTAAGTCTCTCACTTGGATTTTCACTGAGCTGTTTTTTCAGTTTGCTCCTTTTTTCCACAAGTTCGCCTATCACCAAAGAAATAAACCCTTTTTTCTTTTTGCAAAAATGATAATCAAGCCCCGGAACTTTTTCTCCTTTGCAACAGGAACAATTGAACGTCTCCGGTGAGATGTTATGTGTGGCAATTATAGTTGGATAGAGGCTCTTGAAGTCAAGAACTGCTATATTATCATATAACCCTTCCGTTGGCTCTTTAACAAAACCGCCTTCATATGGCTTCCTCATTCTTCTTTTTTGAATCTCATCAAATTTCGGCTGGTTTGGAATAACCCTCTCCAAAGCAAATGCCCTCTTGCTTAGATACCACTCAACCAGTTGAGAGTATGTCATTCTAGAAACGTCAAAAGGAGCCTGGCCTATTAATCTTGACAATTCAAAAATCTGTGGAAGCAAGAATTCTCCCAATTTGAATGCCAACTCACTATCCTTCAGACAATACTCAGCAAGCTTTCCAAGATTTTTACCGTCCCTCCATGATTCAAAAATATCTTCCAACTGCATCTCTATTTTCTCATCTTGAAGTATCTCAGACGACACTTCACCTAACGTCAAGACCTCTGTTTCCAGCCTGGGCGAGAGTATGTTTGACACGAAATTAAACAAATCTATGTGGATCCTTCCTTGAATGTCAGCAGCACTTATTCTTGCCCTCCTTGTAAATTTCATTTCGCTTCCATCCCTACCCAGCACCAATTTTACCTTGTGCTCCTTTGCTCTTTCGTCTATAAGCTTAAAATCAAATTCATCAGAATTATAACCAAAAATTATATCTGGATTTTGTTCTCTTATCACTTCAACAAATCTTTCCAATAATTCCTTCTCATCTTTGACAACTTCAACAAATTCCGGGTATGAACCTTCTTTATATGTTAAGACCTTTTTGAAGTTACCCCCTAAAAATGATATCATTGTTATTATACTTTTTCCACCTTCTTCATAAGATTCTATATCAAATGCAATTTTTTTAATCTTAGCTTCTCTTGCTTCTGTTGACTTAATTTTTTTTGCAAACACTCTTCCATTCTTTTCCTCTAAATCTGCTTCAAACCAGCTTCCAGGACTGAATTGATTGTCTATCAAAAATCTCTTTGCAAAGTTTATTGAATATTCGAAACAATTCTCATGCCCAATCTCTTCAAATTTTTTTAAAACGTCCCTTATCTTTGGAACATCCTGTGGTCTATATGCATAAACTTTCAGTAATTTCTTTTTTTCTGTTCCAATGATCTTTTCAGTTTCTTCAATTCTTTTAATTTTTGGCTCTTTCACGCCAAGTATTTTCTTCTTTATTTTATCATCAATCTTTTTTGGAAGAACAAGAAGATATGGGTCAAACTCTATATGAATAAAAACATTAGCGTTGCTCTCATCAACGCCAAATAATCTAATAATAGACGCATTGTTATCTGTAAAATAGTCAACATCCAAAAGCATAAAACTTTTTTTCATAAATATATTTCAATTCAATAAAATAAAACTTTTTTAATGATGGAACCAATATAAGAATCATGGAAATATTAACTTACTTGGAGGCAATACCGTATCTTATTCAAATAGTTAAATCTCTCTTAATTCTCATTGTATCATATATTCTAAACAAGTTTATTTTTCAAAAATGGATTTTAAAAGTAGCGCACAAAGCAAAAATTGACAAAAAAATAACAAAGCCTCTTAAAAATATAACTTCTTTTATAATATACCTTATCGCTATATCTCTGATTTTAGATGTATGTGGACTTGAAGGTTCAATAACAGGCCTTCTTGCAGGTGCTGGATTTGCGGGTATAGTAATTGGTTTTGCAACAAAAGACATAATCGGAAATTTCATAAGCGGTTTAATATTGATACTTGACCCAAAGATAAATGTTGGAGATGTTGTTGAAGTAAACGGAATATCTGGAACAATAGAAGACATAAACATAAGGACATCGTCTATAATGACCTGGGATGGAGAGCTTGTTGTTGTGCCAAATTCTAGGATGACAAACGAAATTATAAAAAATAGAAGTTTGGACAAACCGCTGGTTAGAATAAGATTGCCAATAGGCGTTGAGTATGAAAGTGATATGGAAAAGGTCATAAAGGTTTGCAATGATGTCATGGGTAGAATAAAAGAAATAGAAGTGGAGCCCAAACCTCAGGTTGTCTTTGAAGAATTTGCTGATTCCTCCTTAAACTTTGAGTTAAGGTTCTGGGTGAATATGAACAAAGTCAGCCCACCAGAAATAAGAACAAAAGTTTCCATTGAGCTAAACAAAGCATTAAAGAAAGCAAGAATAGGAATACCTTATCCACACATAGAAGTAATAAGGCATAAATAATTATCTTTTCAACTTCTTCTCTATCTTATGCACAAGTAATCTTGTCTTTATTGCAACTTCCGGGTTAACTGATATTGAGTCTATTCCTTGCCTGACTAAAAACTCAGTGAAATCCGGAAAGTATGATGGCGCCTCTCCGCAAATACCAACTTTTCTTCCATATTTGTGCGCAGTTTTTATCAGCATCTCTATCATTCTCTTTACTGCCAAATCCCTTTCATTGAAAGTTTTTGCAAGCCTTTGGCTGTCCCTGTCTATGCCAAGAGTCAGCTGTGTTAAATCATTTGAACCGATAGAAAAGCCATCAAAATAGTTAGAGAACTTATCCGCCAATATTATATTTGAAGGTATCTCCGCCATAACATAAACCTTGAAGTTTTTCCCTCTTTTCAAGCCTTCCTCTCTCATAATCTTTAAAGTTTCTTTAGCCTCTTCTATAGTTCTGCAGAATGGTATCATTGGTATTATGTTCTTGAGTTTCATCTCATCCCTGACTTTTTTCAAAGCCCTGCACTCCAGCCTGAACGCAGCTTCAAATTCAGAAATATAACGGGAAGCTCCTCTCCACCCAATCATTGGATTGTTTTCCTTCGGCTCAAATTCCTTTCCGCCTTTCAGAGTGGCATACTCGTTTGTCTTAAAATCAGAAAATCTTAAAATAACCGGCCTTGGATAAAATGCAGCAGCTATCTTTGATATTCCCTCGGCAAGCTTTTCTATGAATATTTTTTCCTTATGATTTTTTATCATCGCAAGCGGATGCTCGCCTATAGAAGATATTATGAATTCCTCCCTTGCCAATCCAACCCCGTCAACCGGCAACTGCCCCTGGACAAGAGCCCTCTCTGGTATTCCAACATTAACCATAATTTGAGTTTTTGTTTTTGGCATGCTCTTTACATCTATTTTACTAACTTTATAACTCAAAATTCCCTTCCAAACTCTTCCCCTTTCCTGGGTGCAGTCAACTGTAATATCTTGACCTGTCTTAATTTTTTTTGTTCCATGAAGAGTTCCAACAATGGCAGGTATGCCAAGCTCCCTTGAAACTATGGCTGCATGGCTTGTGCGCCCGCCCTTGTCTGTTATTATTCCTGAAGCCATCTTCATTATTGGCTCCCAGTCCGGGTCAGTCATTTCAGTCACAAGAATTTCTCCGGGCTTAAACTTTGATATCTCCTTAGCAGATATTATCATTTTGGCCTTTCCAGCCCCTATTTTTCTTCCTATGCTTTGGCCAACAAGAATAACTTTGCTCTTTTCTTTAAGGATATATTTCTTGAGAACATCTGAAGATTTTGACTGCACCGTTTCGGGCCTTGCCTGAACTATGTATAGGCCATCTTTATCTTTTGCCCATTCTATGTCCATTGGTCTCTTGTAGTGATTCTCTATATGTATGCAATATTCAGCTAATTTAATCGCATCTTTATCGCTGATAGAAAAATTTTCTCTTAATTTTTTTGGAGTTGTTTTTTTCTTAACGCCTTTTTTTGACCTTACTTCCATTGTCATTTTTGAGCCTTTTCTCTTTGATATAATTGTCCTCGTCGATTTTAAAATAAAGAATCCGTCTGGATTAACTCTTCCCTGGACTACATAATCACCGAGCCCGTAGGAACTGTTGATGTAAACAAAATTTTTATTTCCAGAATCAGGGTCCAAAGAAAACATAACTCCTGAACTTTTTGAGAATATTAATTTTTGAACTCCAACCGAAAGTTTGACTTTGAAATGGTCAAACCCTTTGTCTGCTCTATATGATATCGCTCTGTCAGTAAACAAAGAAGCTATGCATTTTTTAACAGAATTTAAGAGTTGTTTTTCTCCTCTGACATTGATGTATGTCTCCTGCTGCCCTGCGAAGCTTGCGTCTCCAAGGTCTTCTGCTGTAGCAGAGCTCCTGACCGCGACAGCCAAATTTTTTGTGTTAAATTTCTTAGACATTTTTCCATAATTATCTATTATCTCGTTTTTTAAATCTTCTGGGAATTTTCCGGATAAAATTAATTCTCTTATACTCTTTCCTATTTTTCTTAGATTTTTTAAATTCTTTTTATCCAATCTTGAAATTAACTTCTTGATTTTTTCTTCCAGCCTGTTTTCCCTCATAAAATAATCATATGCCTCGGTTGTTATGGCAAACCCCGGAGGAACAGGAACTTTTGTATGCTGTATCATTTCTCCAAGGTTTGCATTCTTTCCACCGACCAAAGGAACGTCCTTCTTTGAAATCTCATCAAACCATAGAACAAATTTCATAATATTCTTTACTTTTGCTTAAATAAATTTATTAGTTCCAATACCTTTTAGTTTTTGCAAATTGCCTCTCCGCTTCAAGTATATCTCTTAAAAAATCATCCTCATTTTCCCTTTGTTTTGCCAATATCCTTATTGCCGTATCAGGACCAACTCCCCTTCCAGCAAGAGCTATTATCACTTTGGAACCATAAGTCAACACCAAATCGGCGATAGATTCCATTTTATTTAATTTTTCTTTTTCCTCTTCTGTAATGGCTTTACCACTCAAGCTCTTATGTATTATCTTTTCAAGCTCTTTCTGGTGTGGCTTTATAACAGTTATTAATCTGCTTCCACACGCCGGGCATTCAGGATCTTTTTCTATCATTCTGACATTTTTTGTAACTGAATATTTGCCGCAGTTCATGCAAACCATTCTCACTCTTGTGTTGAGCAACCTGTCTTTGAATACATTGAATATCTCCTTCTCCGGTTTCTCCGGACCAACCAGTTCCCGAAATTGATATTCAACACCAACCTTGCCTATTGGAGACAGCTCTGGACTCTCATCAACAAAAAATTCTATCTCTCCTTTTTTTATCTTATCTAAAACTTCTTTTGCGCCTTTCATGTCAAGTTTTTCCAAATAAACTTCCTTTTTAGTCTCTTCAAAAACAGGGCTTCCCCTAAAACTTTCTATTATTTTTGATATGTTCACCTTGTCCCATCTTGCCTTCTTTGATATTGCCCCAAATCTTTTTGCAACGTGTATGAATCTCCACCTAAACATCTGCGACCTTTCTATTGTGTTGTCAAGTATTATCTCAAAATCTTCTGGGTCGTTCTCTCTTATAACCCTTAAAACATCTTCTTTAGATGCACCCTGAATAATTATCCTGTAAGGGTCGTTTTTTATTGCAACACTTCTCCCCAAATTGCCGGATAAAACCGCCGAAAAAAATCTGCTTAAAGTTTGGTTTATAAGCGACCCAAAGCATGAATGAATCACAACGAAATCCTTTTCACTTTCAACCAGTATTTTTTTATCGTCTGGAATTACCCTGTTGTTTTTTATCTGCTTCTTCATGTAGTCAATTATACTTTTGCATGCCTCCTCAGAAATTGGATACTCTTTTTGAATCTTCTTTATAGCATCCTTATCTTCAATCATTTCTGATATTTTTCTCCTTAACACCCCGACCTCCTGTGCAATATCCTTTGTGACTGGCATAAGCTCCCCTTCCCATGCAGGAACAGCAGAAGTTATATCATCCACCGGCTCAACAAAGACTTTTCCTGAATAAACAGAGAGAATCCTCCACGTTCTTCCCTTTATAATGAACGTTGTCCCTGTTTCACCATGCTCGGCAACAAAACCTTCATCAAGAACACCAACTTCCTTGTTCTCTATATTGTCTATAATCCTATACTGATACACATCTGGTATTGTAGACAGGTTCCCATAGTAATACTCCCACGCCTTTCTTCTCCTTCTGACTTTTGTATCAAGATAAATAAACCTCAAAACTTCCATCAGTTTTAGAACCTGTGCAAACTTCTTTTTGTCCAAATTTCTGTATGGATAAGAACTTTTTATTATGTCATATATTTCTTTCCAGTCGTAGTCATACTTGTCAAGCGCCAACCCTATTATCTGATGTGCCAGAACATCAAATGCCTGCTCGTGTATCTTTATTTTTTCCAGCTTTTCTTCCATTGCTCTCTTTGCTATCACACCCGCCTCCAAAACATCATCTTCATTGGATGCTATGATTATGCCCTTGCTGCTTTCACCAACTTTGTGGCCACTTCTTCCAATCCTTTGGACAAGCTTCGAAACCTGCCTTGGACTCATGTACTGAATAACCTGCTCTATTGTCCCTATATCTATCCCCAGCTCCAGTGAAGATGTGCAGATTAAAACATTCAAATCACCTGACTTAAACATATCCTCTGCAAGAACTCTGACATCCTTGCTCAGGGAACTGTGATGCGTCTCGTGTCCATTATACTCCAAACTCCTCAGCCTTGAAGAAAGTATTTCTGCAGCTTCTCTTGTATTTGTAAAAACCAGCGTCTTTTTGCCTCTAACAAGATCACGAATAACCCTCAATCTTGCAGTTGCATCAGCACCCAAAAATATTTTCTCCCCCAACTTCTTATCCTCATTCCCAGGCCTTGGTGAAATCACTTCAATATCTATGTCTTTCGGGCTTACCACCTTGACTATCTTTACATCTTTTCCAAGAAAATCCGCTACCTCTTTTGGGGAGCCGATGGTTGCAGACAATCCTATTATCTGAAAATCGTTGCCTATCACTTTTTTTAATCTCTCGAGCCCGACTGCAAGCTGTATCCCCCTCTTGCTGGTCACCAGCTCGTGTATCTCGTCTATTATAACCCACTTTATGTTAGAAAGATTTTCTTTCATCTTAGACCCCGGCAATATTGCCTGTAGGGTTTCTGGAGTTGATATCAAAAGGTCTGGTGGAAACTCTGCCTGCTTGGTTCTCTCGTATTGTGTCGTATCACCATGCCTAACAGATACATCCATATCAAGCTTGCCGCCCCACCACAACAATCTTTTCATCAAATCTCTGTTTAGCGCCTTCAGTGGTGTGATGTATAGAATAGAAATTGGTTTCGGTTTTTTCTCAATCCACATTGAAAAAATTGGCAGCATGGCACTCTCTGTTTTTCCAATCCCTGTGGGAGCAATTATAAGGACATTCTTACCGCTAATAATCTCGGGTATTGCTTTCTCCTGAGCAGACGTCGGCTCTTTCCAATCCCTTTCTTTTATCAGTTCCTGAATTTTAGGATGTAGTTTTGAAAACATCAAACCACCTGTATATAACAGTGTTATATTTTTTTATGTAATAATTTATGCAAAAGACTATTGTATTTGGAAACATAAAAAAGTTACTGTAGTGATTACATGAACAAAATTAAGATATTGCTTAAATTTCTTGAAAAGAGATACGGTTATCCAAAAATTTCAGGTAATCGCTTCAAGCTTTTAATAACAACTGTTCTGTCGCAGCGAACCAGAGATGAAAACACATACAAAGCATCACAGCAACTATTCAAAGCCGCTAAAACTCCCGAAGAGATATCTAAATTGTCTGTAAAAGAATTGGAGAAGCTGATAAAGCCATCTGGCATGTACAGACAGAAGGCCAAAAGAATAAAAGAAATTTCTAAAATAATTCTGGAAAAATACAAAGGGAAGGTTCCAGACAACAGGGAAGAATTAATATCTCTGCCTGGTGTTGGATTCAAAACTGCTGATATAGTATTGTCATATGGCTTTGGCATACCAACCATCGCCGTAGATACTCATGTAAACAGAATACCAAAAAGGATTGGCATAGTTGGAAAAAATGCAAACGTTGAAGAAGTTAGAAAAACTTTAGAAAAATACGTCAGTGGTAAAAAAAGATTTTTGGTTAATATGGGATTGGTGAAATTCGGACAGGAAATATGCAGACCCATCAATCCAAAATGCAATGTGTGCCCAATCAATAAAATTTGTGACTATTATAAATCTTTAAATAAAAAGACGTGACCAAAATCTTTAGGGGGTGATTTTTTGAAAAAAGGAAATTTTATATTCACATCTGAATCAATGGCAGAGGGGCATCCTGACAAGGTATCTGATAAGATTTCGGATGCTATTCTTGATGAAATTCTCAGACAGGATAAAAATGCAAGAGTTGCCTGTGAAACAATGGTTGGAATGGGATTCGTCATAGTTACCGGTGAAATAACAACTTCCGCCAACTTCAATGCACCTGAAATAGCGCGTTCTATTATAAAAGAAATTGGTTATGACAGGCCGGAATATGGATTTGATTATAAAACTGTGGGAGTGCTAACAAGCATACATTCCCAATCCCCGGATATAGCGATTGGCGTCAATAAAAATGAAATTGGAGCTGGAGACCAGGGAATGATGTCCGGCTATGCCACAAATGAAACTCCAGAACTCATGCCACTAACATTAGTACTGGCACATAAGCTTGCAATGAGATTGGCTGAAGTAAGAAAAGACAAGACTCTTCCATATCTGAGACCTGATGGAAAGACCCAGGTAAGCATAAAATACGAAAATGGCAAGCCAGAATACATAACGTCAGTGGTTGTTGCAGCCCAGCATGACCCAGATGTTGATATACAAAAACTCAGGGAAGATATAAAAGAAAATGTAATAAAACCTGTCTGCGATAAGTGGTTAAGACCGGAAACAAAATACTACATAAACAATACGGGAAGGTTTGTTGTTGGAGGCCCTGTAGCAGATTCTGGAATGACTGGAAGAAAAATAATAGTTGATACATATGGTGGCGTTATAGGACATGGCGGCGGAGCATTCTCCGGGAAGGACCCAACAAAAGTTGACAGGTCTGCGGCATACATGGCTCGCTACATAGCCAAAAACATAGTAGCTGCAGAATTGTGTGACAAATGCGAGGTCCAACTATCTTACGTAATAGGTGGAACTGAACCACTGTCAATAATGATAGATACATTCGGCACAGAAAAGATACCAAATGATAAATTACTCGAACTTGTTAAAAAACATTTCAAGCTTTCACCAAAAGGCATAATAGAACAATTGAATCTTCTAAGACCAATATACAAAAAAACATCATCTTACGGCCACTTTGGAAGAGAAGACCCTGACTTCACATGGGAAAAAACTGACTTGGCAGAAACATTGAAAAAAGAAGCTGGTTTGTAATGAAGCATAGTTTAAAATGGGGGCTGTTCGTAGGCGTTAGTGTTGCTTCTGTTTCATCACTTATTCTTAGGGTGGTACAGGTGAACTACTGGACACTTGTTGGAATATTATACCTTTATTCCATTGTCGGTTTTACCACATCTTACATAGTTTATAAAGATTTGAGAAAAAGAATGAAAACAAAAATAGAAAAAAAGTTGGACGAAATCCTCGAAAGGGTTTAGTCCTGATTCGACTCTCCCGGTGTTGGGTCTCTTTCTTCCAAATTCCCTGAGCCATCTGGTATTCTTGCCCACGATTTTCCTTCAGTGCTTGAAGAATAACTTACTTCGTCCACTATCTTATCATTTTCGTATAATTTCAAGTCATCGCCATTGTTGTTTAAAGCTATTCCCGTTTCGTTTCTCCATAGAACCAAAAATTCACCCGCATCTATATTTCCTGAGAGTGAATAACCAGAACCACCGTCTCTTATCCTCCAATCCGTTAAATCTATTTCAGAGTCTCCGTAGTTGTACAGCTCTATAAACTCACCGTCTGCATCGTCGCCAACAGGGTTCGGAAGAATCTCATTTATTGATAATTTAACTATTTTTTCAGTGCCTGGAATTTCCATATAATCCCGTTTTATTTTTTCCATCCTTTCCAATTCTTCCTGTAATAAATTCTTCGCTTCCATATACTTATCTTCCACATTTCCCTTTACTGATTCACTCACATTTCCCATTTCCTTTGTTTTTTCTAAAACTCCATCAGGACTCGTAAATCTATCAGTCAGCTTCTCGCCTGTTCTTGAAACCAATAATGTGTACTCTTGTGTTATCAATTTCCAATCAGTCTTATCAGGTGTCTCTTCCACAATTACTCTCCTGTCTGGTCTTGTGAGTTCCTGATAAATTCTATGGGGCTGCAGTATTATCGTAAACTTTCCGAATGGTGTGTTGTAAGTCTGCTCAAATTTGTCGCTGGTTAAAGACTTGGATAGCTCGCCTGGAATACTGTCAACACTACTCATGTTCAGAACCGTTGTTCCTATTGGGCTGTATTCAGTGGTTATTGTTGAAGCAACAAAGGGCACAGAAGTCAAGCCAGCAATTATTGATGCTATTATAGCAATGTCGCTTAAATTCACAAAAGCTCCTCCTCTTAATCATCTTTTAATCTTTCATCAAGGTCTTATAGGTTCATTTTATTAAAAAATTTAGAAAATCTATTTATAAAGTTTTATTTATAAATGAATTTATGAGCCTTGAAAAATTTTTCAATCCCAAATCTGTCTGTATTATAGGTGCGTCAAGAGAAAAAAATAAAATCGGATACACAATTCTTAAAAACTTTGTTGATGGGTTTAAAGGTAAGATTTATCCAGTAAATCCTAAGGCGAAAAAAATTCTTGGGTTAAAATGCTACAAATCTGTCTCAGAAATAAAAAATAAAGTAGACCTTGGTGTTGTATGCGTCCCTGCAAAAATTGTGCCTTTTGTTTTAGAGGAATGCGGAAAAAAGAAAATAAAAAATGTTATAATAATAACTGCTGGGTTCAAAGAAGTTGGAAACTTTAAACTTGAGAATGAAATTAAAAAAATAATTAAAAAATATAAGATTAGAATTATTGGACCAAATTGCATCGGAGTATATACTCCAGACACAGGTGTAGATACTATATTTAATCCAAAATCAAGATTAGGAAGACCTAAAACTGGCTCAATAGGTTTCATATCACAATCAGGAGCAATCATGTTAATAATACTTGATTGGATGTCATTGAAAAACTACAAAATATCAAAAGCCATTTCATACGGCAATGCCACCGATGTGGACGAATCAGACTTGATTGAATATTTATCAAAAGACAAAAAAACAAAAGTTATCTGCCTTTATGTAGAAGGATTGAAAGACGGGAAGAAATTTCTTAAGATTGCCAAAAAAGTCAGAAAGCCGATAATAGCATTGAAAGGTGGAAAAACCAAGGGAGGTGCATCATCAGCAAAAACGCATACCGGATCGATTGCTGGAAAATCCGAAATTCTCCAAGGGGCATTCAAACAGGCAAACATAATCGAAGTCCAGGACCTGGAAGAGTTGTTTGACCTTGCAAGAATATTATCCGAACAGCCTTTGCCCAAGGGAAAGAGAGTGCAGATAATAACTGATGGAGGAGGATTCGGAGTACTAACATCAGATTGGATAGAAGAGAAAGGACTAGAAATTGCAAAATTAAGCAATAAAAACATAAGAAAGCTTAGGAAAATGATACCGCCCCATGCAACGACAAAAGGCATGATTGATTTGACGGGTGATGCGACATCTGACATGTATGAGCTCTCTGTAAAACTTGCAGTTGAAGACAAAAATGTCGATATGATAGCACTGATACTTCTCCCACAACTACCCGGTATTAAAGAAGATGTTGTAGACAAAATATTGAAAATAAAATCTAAAAAACCAATCGTAATAATATCAACAGGTGGTAAGTTCACAGAAAAACTTAAGAGAAAGCTTGAAGAAAATAGAATGCCGTGTTTCACGTCACCCATGAGAGGAGTTGAAGCACTGAAAGCACTTTACGAGTATTCAAGGTTCTAGTTCATGTTAGTAAACTATATGAGAACTCGACAATCCAATCAATATTGGATATACAATAGAATACATCATCATCTTTTTAATACCCACTTGGTTTCATCCATTTCACATCTCAAAAAATCTACCACTCACTAATTTCTTCCAGTTTTCTTTAATAATCTCCTGTATTCTATTTATTTGTTTTTCTTTTAGATGCTTGAATCTTTTCTGTTTTGAAAAATAATCCTTTACTGGCCTAAGTTTATTTGGTATATGTGTCAATCTGAATTTCCCGTTTTCTATCTCAAACAACGGCCACACTCCAGTCTGAACCGCCAGCTTTCCTATCTCTGTTCCCTTGTCTGAACTGAATCCCCACCCGGTTGGACATGGTGTCAAAAGGTCTATAAACTTCGGCCCATGAATGGCAGATGCCTTTCTTAATTTCTTCATATAATCTCCGGGAAACGCTGTTGTTGCTGTTGCAACATAAGGGATTCCGTGAGATGCTATTATCTTTGACAGTGGTTTTCTTTTAAAAATATTTCCTATTGGATTGTTTTTTCCCGGAGGTGTTGTAGTTGTATTTGCTCCCAACGGCGTTGCACCAGATTGCTGAACACCTGTATTTGAAAATGACTGGTTATTGTAACACACGTATATGAAATCATCTCCCCTGTCACATGCCCCTGAGAGAGATTGGAGTCCAATATCATACGTAGCACCGTCTCCTGCATACACAAGTATGTTGACATTTCTCCCCATCTGCTTGTAAGCAGCATATATTCCTGATGCAACCGCTCCACCGTTCTCAATCGCAACATGTATCCAAGGAACCCTCATTGGGGAATTGGGATAAACAGAAAGGAGTGTTAAACAACCAGACGAATTTACCACTATAGTATTTTTTCCAAGTGTCTGCAATGCCAGTTTCAAACCAAGTGAAGCCATGCATCCAGCACAAAGAGGCGAACCGCCAGCAAACAACTTTTTTTCCAATTTAGTCATAGTATAATATTCTCATAAGTTATATTTAATTATTAAATAAAAAAAGATCGTCTGCTTCAAAGAAGCAGACTATAAGTCCTCATTGGTTGCTTACTCCAACTTCTGCAAAGCTTCTATTATTTGCTTTAAAACCTCTGAATCAGTTGGTATTGCAAAGTTTTTCTTGTATCTTTTTTGTCCATCTGGAGTAAAGAAACCTCTAGAAAGAGAAATGAATTCGTTTTCTCCTTCTTCAGTTACAGCTTTCTTTTTCCCAACTTCTATGAAGTTGTTGTTTCCAAATTTCACGTCAAAAGATTCTATAGTTTCAAAATCTACCATTTTCAAAGCCTCCTTTTTTACATTTTTAATTCTTAGTTTAAAACTAAAGTATTTAAAGTTATTGGCAACAGCTCAAGAGCTACCTTTGCGGTCATCTTTTAATCTCTCTGGGACGGTGCTTTCATCGCTGTTGTAGTAATAGTTTACTTCTATAGGTTTAAATAATCAAATGAAAAATAAAAGAAAAAGAGAATTGGTTAACCCTCTAAACTATTTCTTCTTTTTGGATTTTTTCTTGGTTGTTTTCTTTTTGGTTGTTTTTTTCTTTGTAGTTTTCTTCTTGGTTGTTTTTTTCTTTGTAGTTTTCTTCTTGACCATCATCTCACCTTCATTTTTCTAAATTAAAAATGCATTGTGTTATATTTAAAATTATCATCTCATTCCTTCTATTTTATCCTTGAATTTTTTTCTAAAAGTTGAAAACTGCTCTCTTACTTTCGGGTCTCCGTATATTTTTTCTTCTCTTGTTCCGTTTGACTCTCTTATAATTATTTCACCCAATGGAGAATTAAACTTCAAAATTCTCTCGTCCGAAGATTGTATTACTTTTAAATCAAATTCACTTGATTTCATCTCTGTGATTCTCTTTCCATCTTCAATCCAAGATGATGTTTCCATGCTTGGTGTTGTGTTCCTAAGCTCTGTCTTATTTGATTCAAAAACTCTGGTAAATTTCATACCAATATTCTTCCAAACCTGAATTATTGAACCTGTAACCATACTGAAAAAATCTGGCTTCCTGAATATTCTAAACTTTGTTGCCCTGGGACCAATAACCACGTCTGACACGACAACAACCTCTGCCGTGTATTCACCCGGCGTACTTGTATCATTCCAATCAAATATTATTTCATTCTCCCCTTTCTCCAATGTGATATTCTTTGAGAGTTCATCAAATCCATATATTTTCAGAAATATTTCTGCTTCTCTTTCTCCGTTACTATACAAATCGAGATAAAAATTCTGTTTTTCTCCCTTCACCACACTTGTTGTATAAAATTTTGTTATTTCCAAACTGGAATTGTAGAAAACATCAAAATTAAAATCATTTATTATGGCATTCCTTCCATCGTATCTAACCGGGACTGAGAATATTATCTCTTTTCTCCCGTCCAAAAAGCTTTTTTCATTTTTCCACCACTCCTCTTTTGGATAAATGCCTGAAAAATTATCCCCTTCATAATACTCGTCCCTGAACAAAGGTATAGTAACATTCTCTATGGTTTTTTGGTGTTTTTCTATTTTTATGTCATCTATCTTTGCCCCTGATGGAATTACTATGCTCTTTGTGTAAACCGGGACCATTGGCTTGTTCGGCTCCATGAGCATAAGAGAATAATTTGAAAATATTATATTGCCATTTTGTATTTCGTATTCAGGATTTATTTCTACAGAATCCATAAACTTATCTTTGTATCTTTCGGCACAGTAAAATCCTTTGTGTGGTTTTTTTGCTGATAATATCTCTAATCCCGGGTCTGAAAGCAAAACTTTTTCAAAAACTTCTTTTACGTAAGGTCTTGAAACATTTTCCCTGTGCCTGTATCTCAATGCACCATATATCTCATTTTTTGATTCAGCGAGAGCCTGCCCGGCTCCCCAGTCCATGTTTTTCAAAAAATACATGATTGACTCTCTGGAAGCCATATCGTGAAGAAGCCCTGTATTTCCTATAATTCCTGGTGACTTCTCAGTCGCATCACCAAACGCAGAAAAAGAATAGTCCAAAAACAAAAACCCTGTTTTTTCTATGTTTCTTATGTCAAGCTCTGGGCCCGGGTAAGGTTCCGACACTAAATCTCTGTCTTTGCCCATATCATCATAGAAGAACATCCTGTTTGTATCTCCCGGTCCAAAGAAAAACACAATATCCTTTTCATTAAGGAAATCTTCTGACAGTTCTTTTGATATTTCCTGTATATAGGGCGGAACTGTCCCCATCTGCCATCCAATCCAGTTTCTCTCCAATAGTATGTACAAAAGCTTTTGTGAAAAAACCAATTTTGAAATTGCTCCCTTGAACTTCCCCAGCTTTAAAATCTTCATTAAAATTTCAAAAATATCTTTTATCATTTTGTCCTCTATCTTCTCATCGGTTATGTAAAACCTGTGCTCCACTAACCTGTCTGTTTCAAAGTTGTTCCTTAGTTTTGTTTCCGCCATAAAACCATTCAGCATTGAGCCACCGGCATTCAAAAGGTCCATGCCAAGTATGTGGTTATATTCTGCAAGAACTCCAGCTTCTTTGTTTTTCCTTTTTTCAAATTCCCTTACTTCAAACAATTGCCTGCTTCCATCTTCCAGACCTTTGTTTATTCTACCAACGGCCAAGTCCTGAAAACCATCGCTGTTCAAGTCACCATAAAAGTTATCTGTTTTCAGCCACAGTTCGTCTCCACTTGGCTCTCTGACTATGTCCTCCAAACCCATGTCTTTAACCAAGAAAAATGGTATATCACTTTCGCTTCCAATTATTGCCAATTTGGGCATCTCTCCAAAAACATATTCTTTTTTAAGTTCTACAAAATTCTCAATTTTTTCTTTTATGCTTTCTCTTGTATCATTAATTCCATTTTCTCTGTTATATTCATCCAATCTGCTTACATCCTCAGGCAACTCTGGGTAATGTACCTCGCCAACATCAACAAAAATTGGCAATCCCTTTCTGTAAACACTTAATGGAGCTGCCAAAAGAAAATTATCCCTGTTTTCATTCACCAAAATAAAATAATTTGTTTCACCTGTGTACATGTCTTCTATTTCCTTTATGGTTTCTTTACTCAGATCAACACAATCTCCGCTGCAATCATCAAAAACTATTGTCCTGTTCCATTCACAAGCCAGCCTCGAAGCAAGAACTCCTCTTTTTTTATCATCAACAAATATTTTTCCTTCACCAAGGTACATCTTTTGAAGTGTATCCCTGTCCACCTTGTAAACATCCCCATTAAATCCACTAACGTTTACATCACCAAGAACAAAAACTCCACTGACATTTTCACCAGTTAGATCAGCATTGCCAATCAAAACCGGTAATCCAGTAACGCTTGCTGCAACAACATTCCTCCAGTCGTCATCACTAACAACAATAAAATCTTTTCTTCTTCTGTCGTCAAGAAGCCAATAAAAACTTGTTGTATTGGAGCCAGAATAATTGCCATAGCGCACATTTACCTTCAACTCTTTCTCACCAAGCACATTGGAATCATAATCCACACCAATTTTATAACTCCCATTTCCAAGATTTTGAAAACCTGTCACATCAACAGCGCTGTCATCAACACTCACATTAAAATTATTTTGAGATAGATTATATAGAAAATTATTTTTATTATCTTTAATATCAATATTGAGTTCTATGCCTTCAACATCAGCAAAAAATCTATGTATACCAATCACTAAATTTTCATTGATTTCTTCTGGTAAAATATATATTATAGGCTCTTTATCTGGTTTATATCTATATCCAAAATTGTCAATATATATGTATTCAAAATCTCTCCCATCTCCTTCGTTATATTTTAAGACAATTTTCCAAGGACTAGAATTATTCACTAATGATATATTTCTCTCCAAAGTATAGATATTTCTATTTAAGTATGTGTATACCCCAGTAGAATTAGTTATAAATCTCAAATGATTCCATTCACTATAAAGTATATTGGTTTTATTCCCTCTTTCACAAAACCCTCTAGAACATATCGTTGGCCTTGGTGTTGACTCCCACCCACTCTGAAGCCCAACCCCAGTTATGTTCTCTGAATAAAATCTGCTTGTAGATTTATTATCATCGGCTACCCATATATCAATTATAGATGGAGTGCCAAAAAACACTTTCACATCAAATAATACTTCTATTTTATATGTATCTAAATTATTCGGGGACCAACATTTTACAGTCTTCCACCAATTTTCCTTTCCTCCATTTAAAACAAAAACATTTGATTCCTCATAGCATCCATCATATGGTAAAAAAGTAATGTTCCCGTTATTATACTTTTGAAATGAAGACTCGTCCCTCCAATCACAATCTCCGCTACAATTATTAAAATCTTCGAAATAATTCCAATATATTTCATTAAAATCTTTTGATATCTTTTTAGCATTAGGATTCCCATAATACATATAAATTTCATTTATTGAATCGTTTCTAAAACCATGTAACATTTTAATTGTAAAAATTGTTTTGCTTGAATTACATAATAAAACGCTAAAATTATATAGATAATTAGAAGTTGAATTGACAAATCTAACATCACTACAATCGCTTTTCATTACTCCTTTATTTATCATATCAGTAGTGTCGAGTGTTATATTTATGGTGGTTTCATATGGAAAGTCCTCACCAGAAATAATTACAATTTGTGTTCTATATTTCCAATCTTCGTTCCACCAATTCGAATCTGCCAAAGAAACATGTTGTATAAAAATAATTATAAAAAGCATTAATAAAAGAAACCTCAAAAATTTCATAGTTTAAGTAATTGAGTTATGTATTAATATTATTTTGGTGTATGTTAAATGGAGAATCGATATAATGAAAAATATTTCAGAATCATAGACAGAAATTATGAAAGAAGAATAGATAGATTGAGATTCATTACTCTGCTACATTTTGTAAAAAATGTGAATTCTATTTTAGATGCTGGGTGTGGAAGTGGCTATTACCTTCCTGTTCTTTCTAAAAAATGCAAAACATTATATGGTGTGGATAATAGTCTTGCAAGCATCAAAAAGTCTATAGAAGTTACTAAAAAATATGATTTGAATGCAAAAATATATAGGTCAGATATATCTAAGCGCATACCAATAAAAAATAAAAAAATTGATATAATTCTCTGTACAGAAACGATTGAACATATAAAAAACGTAGATGGTGTACTTAAAGAATTCAATAGAATCTTAAAAAACAACGGGAAAGTAA
>Ga0190303_1000383_pt1 | contig 18545 bp, 12 predicted proteins | sample 48700701_MG_FD_161672 | JGI IMG/M metagenome (GOLD analysis project Ga0190303, IMG submission 161672) | Hydrothermal vent sediment bacterial communities from Southern Trench, Guaymas Basin, Mexico - 4870-07-0-1_MG | ecosystem: Environmental > Aquatic > Marine > Hydrothermal vents > Sediment ...
GTATCGAAAACCATATCATAAGTGCATTGAATAATACCCACATATTTTTACCTCCATACTGGATATTCATCAGTGAAATAACTATATGTAACTTGAAAAGGATTTGAGCCATCGGAGTTCATTATCCAGATATCTGTATTACCGGACCTTATTGAGCAGAATGCTATCTTTGAACCATCTTCCCGCCAGGATGTGTACCAGTTATCTCCAGTATTTGTTAGCCTGGCCTGGTTGCTCCCATCAGAATTCATTATCCATACATCTGAGCCTTCGCCCTCAATGCACCTCAAGAAAGTAATTTTCTGCCCATCAGGGGACCAGTCCGGGTCGTGGTCTGAATACCTATCATTGGTTAGTCTTATAACATTCTTCCCTGTTGTATCCATTAAAAAAATTTCGTAATCAGGGTCGAGCATCTTATCTGAGCTTTTATTTGAATATGCCCTTATAGATTTAAAGGCAATCCATGCACCGTCTGGAGACCAATCTGGATCGTTATCATTAACTTGATTATTAGTTAATCTTTTCTGATTGCTTCCATCTGCATTCATCGTATATATTTCCTCGTTTCCGTCCCTCCATGAGACAAAGACTATCTTCTTACCATCCGGGGAAAAATCTGGATGGCCATCAGCTTTATCATTGTGGGTCAACTGTTTCAAATTTGAGCCATCCGAGTCCATTATCCATATCTCAAATGAATTAAAATCACGCCATGTTCCACGCGTAAACGCAATTTTTTCTCCATCGGGTGAAACGGTGCAGAGCCAGTCATCGGTATCAGGACTATTTGTGAGATTTTTTATTTCTGTCCCATCGGGATTCATCACATATATTTCACAATCACCAGTTCTACTGGAGGTAAAGTATATTTTGCCGGGAAGGTTCATTAATTCTACCTCAGGTGAAAAAGGCGAAGAGCAGCCAGAAAGAAAGAGCATTGAGGTAAATAGGACCAAAGAAACAGAAATAACTCTCACAAAAATATTATCACTCTCCTTCCGCTACCTTAAAGGTAGCAATTTTTTTGTGTGACTCTATCGCTCATTTTTAATTTCACAAAATGTATCTCCATAATAGAAGTTTACCATTTCTGTGTTCAGCATCCCCTCTGGTTGTATAAACACCTTCTTTCTGATGTCTGTTTACCACTGTCTTTATCTAAAGCACTGCAAGATTGATTATTTTATAATACTTTACACTCTTTTGTTCATTCTGTCAATACTCTATGCCCCAAAAAATCTATACGAAATAAAAAACAGCTTCAATTTATGATTCTTTTAAAGGTGAAAGAAGGTTGGAAACGAGGAGTTAACCATGGATGGACGCAACTGAGTATAACGGCTCAGGTAAGAAAGGCAATGGTGAGATTGGAGAGGAAATAAGAGGAAGTGACATCAAACCTCTGTCCAGCTTAACAAGACAATCATAAGCAGGGGGATTATTTTTACAAGGAAGATTGCCATTGCGAACCATCAATCTGTTTTTTTATTCTTCAACTCCTCTATTCTCTTCTTGCTTTTATTTTTTCAATCCACCCTTTGGCGCCGATACTTTTGAATATCCTTTTCGCCCTATTATAATATTTCCTTGCATTGATTTTATCTCCTGATTCCTTAAACATTAAACTCTGATAATAACAAACCATGGCGATTTCATGTTTTTTCTTTAGATTCTTATAAATGGATATTGCTTCCTTAAAAGAAGATTCAGCCTTATTCCATTTCCCTTTTTTAGTATAAAGACGGCCAGATAGGCAGAGTGAATCAGCTTTTGCTACATCTGTTCCAATTTCGGCTATTAAGGGTAAAGATTTCTTTAACCATCTTTCTGCTTCGATTACATTATCATTTTCTAATGAGAGCCATGCGAACGCAAGACTAATATCTAATAGAAGAAACTTTGATTTTATTTCCCGAGCAATTGAATAAGCTTTATTATAATACTTCTCAGCGCTTGAAAAATCATTTTTTTCTTTTAAAACACGACCTATACAAAAAAGGCTCGCTGTTTCACCTTCATGGTTACCAATCTCTTTGTAAATCTTTAATGACATGCGATAAAATTTCAATGCGGTAGAAAATTCACCTGATTTTTCGTAAGCAAGACCGATATTAATAAGATTTGCTGACTCACCGGCACGGTCCCCTATCTCTTTGTCTATTTTTAATGACTGCTTATTAAAATCCATCGCTTTTGAAATTTCTCCTATGGAGAGATAAATGATGCCAAGATTGTTGAGAATTATTGCCTCTCCCTTCCGATCACCAATCTCTTTAACTATATCCAATGATTTCTGGTAGTATTTCAATGATTTGGAATAGTCATTCAGAAAATCATAAACTATGCCAATATTGTTGTAAATTGCCGCTACTGCCTGACGGTCACCAGTTTTTTCTCTAATTTTCAAAGCCTTTTTGAATAAATCCAATGCCTTGAAGTATTCACCCATCTCTCCATAAACAATCCCAATGCTGGAAATAGTTGATGCCTCTCCTTTACTATTCCCAATCTCTTTTTGTATTTTTAATGAATTTTGGTAATATTCCAGTGCTTTAGGATAGTTGCTGAGGGATCTGTATACACTACCAATAAGTTCCAAACTTGATGCTTCTCCCTCTTTGTCGCCCAAATCTTTATATATCTTGAACGCTTTTTCTGCTTTTTGCATAGCTTCTTTATAATGAGCAGTTTCCATGAGTATTTTACTTAATTCGCAAAGGCAATCTGCTTTTTTCTTCCTGTCCCCTATTATTTTTGCTTTTTTGATTGCCTCTTCCAGATCAATGATTGCCTTTTCATTTTCTCCCATCAGATTTAATACCTCTGCTCTCTTCTTCAGGCATTCTATTTCCTTTGCTGTTCTGTTTTTTGTTGTCTTATCCATACTTTCAATTGCCCAGGTGTAAAACCTTATTGCATCCTTATTTGCATAGGCATCCCTTGCCCTGTCCCCTGCGATAATACTGTATTTAACTGCCTTTCCCCTGTCCCCACTCAAGTAAAAGTGATTGGCTAATTCCTCAACAACCTCATCGGTATGTCCCTTATACAGACTCAACAACTTCTCCCCCACAATTTGATGGTAACGTCTTAATTTGCCCTTGCTTATCTTTTGATAGACTATCTCCCTGATTAAATCCTCTGAAAAACAGTACTGCTCGCTATCACTCTCTTTCAATAGCCTCATCTCCAATATCTGATCCATTAAATCAAAAAGAAGTCCCTCATTTATCCCGGTTATTTCCCGAAGAAGGGAAAAATTGAACTCCCTACCAATCACCGATGCATACTCTATTACCCTATGCGCATCTCTATCAATCATACTCAACTTCCTCTCAACCACTCCCTCAAGAGAATAAGGAATAACAACCTTCCTGGTTTCATCAAATACCCATTCCTCTCTGTTCCAGACAAGCGCATTATTCTCTTCTAAGGATTTAACCAATTCCTCTATGAAAAATGGATTACCACCCGTCTTTTTGAATACATATTCAACCAATCTGGTGGATGGTTTTGCATCAAGAATCAATGAAAGCATCAGTGCAACATCTTGAAATTTAAGAGGGAGAAGTTTTATTTCTTTGTACAAACCTTCCCTGCTCATCAATTGAAGTATATTCTGGAAATAACCTTCCTTTGACTCTTCTATGCGGAATATCAAAAAGAAAAATACGGGGTTTTCCCTTAAAGACCTGATCAGGTAGTAAAGAAGATCAAGGGAACCCTCATCTGCCCAGTGAATATTATCAATAAATATAAAAATAGGTCTTTTTGATGCTCCAATGGATAAAAATCTCCTTATGCCTTCAAAAAGCCTGTACTTGTCAACCATAAAAATATCTTCCCCCATTTCTCTTGCCCTGTTAGTGAGTTCGGGAACTATTTTCATTATCTCCATTTGATAAACCCTGGGTATCTGTTCAATACACTCTTTGCACTCTTTATAAACCAACGCCCGTATAATCTCCCTGAAAGGAAAGTATGGAATTGACTTTGTGGTTGCAGAAAGGTTACTGCTCAACATTAGAGCATCTTGAAAATGGGTATCTTTTGCCACCTCCTGTACCAATCTTGTCTTGCCCACACCAATCTCACCGCTGACGCATACTGCCCCACCCTTTCCACTAAATATTGACTTGCTTATCTCCTTTATTTTCTCTAATTCGGCACCCCTCCCAACAATTTCTTTGGTGGGTATGATTAATTCCCTCCTCTCCTTATCAAAAAAGCCTATTCTGTCTCTTCCCAACCTTTTTGCACTGTACATATTTTTATCAGCAACCTCAACCAGTGCTTTCCAATCTGTTGCATCCTTCGGAAATGACGCTATACCTATACTTACAGTTAATCTTATCTGTGAAAACTCCATCCTTCTGCACCGTTCTATTATACGTTGGGAAATCCCCATTGCCTGCTTATAATTGGTGTTTGGTAATATACAGATAAATTCATCACCGCCATATCGGAATACAGTATCATCCTGCCTTAACTGATTTTTAAGGAAAAGAGCAAACCCCTTTAGTACCGCATCCCCCCGAGTATGACCATATGTGTCATTCACATTCTTGAAATGGTCCAGGTCGATAAAAACTATTGACAATGGGATGTTGCTCTTCTCAGCCTCCCTGAGTTTCTCCTGGATCTGCTGACAAAAATAACGCCTGTTGTAAAGAGTCGTTAAATCATCTATGTACTCTTTACCAACACCTTTCTTGTTCATTTTATGTATTTTAAACCTGTATTTCTATTTGTCAATAAATCGTTATGCCCCTGTGGTTATTATTTAGAAATCTTATGAGTTATTACTATATAGTGCTATCGTTCTTCAATGTTTTTTCTGAATTCTCTGTTGTGTTTCTTTTCTTCCATGTTTCTTGACATACTATCTTTTTACGAAACTGATGGAAAATGCTGGAGAAAGGTTTCCACGATTTACAACCAGAGAAAAGCAACTATTGAACCATTTGTATTGAAAGTTAATGCCTGAAATTAATTTTAGCGAGAATCCCATAAGGGCATCAGAAGAGATATTTTTCGGGAAACCACATCGTCCTATTTCGCCCTGTAAACCAATATAGGGTTGAAAATGTTTTCCCCAGCGGAAGGGTTTAAGCATTTCTACATTTACATTTGCAAATGTATATTTATCAGATAATTCGTAATAATACATATAAGAGAAAGAAAATCTTGTCCTGAAATCTTTATTCTTCCATTTAAAATATCTTCCTATACCAAGACCAAAAAAAGTAAGACCATAGGGTTGTTTTTCATCGGACTGGTCAGTGATGTAAATTTCTCCAAAATTTCTTTGAGATAACCTGCATTTTAAAGAGAAGTTAGCGGCTACTCCAGAACCCAATTCACCGAACCTGCCAAAAGACACTTTTAACCCTGTACCAAGTTCTACACTCCGTTTGTCAATTCCATATAATCCTAAAGAGTTAGAAGTCAAAGATAAACTGCCCAGATGACTTAAATAGCTGTGATGCGGTTCGGGATTTAGTATCGAAAACCATATCATAAGTGCATTGAATAATACCCACATATTTTTACCTCCATACTGGATATTCATCAGTGAAATAACTATATGTAACTTGAAAAGGATTTGAGCCATCGGAGTTCATTATCCAGATATCTGTATTACCGGACCTTATTGAGCAGAATGCTATCTTTGAACCATCTTCCCGCCAGGATGTGTACCAGTTATCTCCAGTATTTGTTAGCCTGGCCTGGTTGCTCCCATCAGAATTCATTATCCATACATCTGAGCCTTCGCCCTCAATGCACCTCAAGAAAGTAATTTTCTGCCCATCAGGGGACCAGTCCGGGTCGTGGTCTGAATACCTATCATTGGTTAGTCTTATAACATTCTTCCCTGTTGTATCCATTAAAAAAATTTCGTAATCAGGGTCGAGCATCTTATCTGAGCTTTTATTTGAATATGCCCTTATAGATTTAAAGGCAATCCATGCACCGTCTGGAGACCAATCTGGATCGTTATCATTAACTTGATTATTAGTTAATCTTTTCTGATTGCTTCCATCTGCATTCATCGTATATATTTCCTCGTTTCCGTCCCTCCATGAGACAAAGACTATCTTCTTACCATCCGGGGAAAAATCTGGATGGCCATCAGCTTTATCATTGTGGGTCAACTGTTTCAAATTTGAGCCATCCGAGTCCATTATCCATATCTCAAATGAATTAAAATCACGCCATGTTCCACGCGTAAACGCAATTTTTTCTCCATCGGGTGAAACGGTGCAGAGCCAGTCATCGGTATCAGGACTATTTGTGAGATTTTTTATTTCTGTCCCATCGGGATTCATCACATATATTTCACAATCACCAGTTCTACTGGAGGTAAAGTATATTTTGCCGGGAAGGTTCATTAATTCTACCTCAGGTGAAAAAGGCGAAGAGCAGCCAGAAAGAAAGAGCATTGAGGTAAATAGGACCAAAGAAACAGAAATAACTCTCACAAAAATATTATCACTCTCCTTCCGCTACCTTAAAGGTAGCAATTTTTTTGTGTGACTCTATCGCTCATTTTTAATTTCACAAAATGTATCTCCATAATAGAAGTTTACCATTTCTGTGTTCAGCATCCCCTCTGGTTGTATAAACACCTTCTTTCTGATGTCTGTTTACCACTGTCTTTATCTAAAGCACTGCAAGATTGATTATTTTATAATACTTTACACTCTTTTGTTCATTCTGTCAATACTCTATGCCCCAAAAAATCTATACGAAATAAAAAACAGCTTCAATTTATGATTCTTTTAAAGGTGAAAGAAGGTTGGAAACGAGGAGTTAACCATGGATGGACGCAACTGAGTATAACGGCTCAGGTAAGAAAGGCAATGGTGAGATTGGAGAGGAAATAAGAGGAAGTGACATCAAACCTCTGTCCAGCTTAACAAGACAATCATAAGCAGGGGGATTATTTTTACAAGGAAGATTGCCATTGCGAACCATCAATCTGTTTTTTTATTCTTCAACTCCTCTATTCTCTTCTTGCTTTTATTTTTTCAATCCACCCTTTGGCGCCGATACTTTTGAATATCCTTTTCGCCCTATTATAATATTTCCTTGCATTGATTTTATCTCCTGATTCCTTAAACATTAAACTCTGATAATAACAAACCATGGCGATTTCATGTTTTTTCTTTAGATTCTTATAAATGGATATTGCTTCCTTAAAAGAAGATTCAGCCTTATTCCATTTCCCTTTTTTAGTATAAAGACGGCCAGATAGGCAGAGTGAATCAGCTTTTGCTACATCTGTTCCAATTTCGGCTATTAAGGGTAAAGATTTCTTTAACCATCTTTCTGCTTCGATTACATTATCATTTTCTAATGAGAGCCATGCGAACGCAAGACTAATATCTAATAGAAGAAACTTTGATTTTATTTCCCGAGCAATTGAATAAGCTTTATTATAATACTTCTCAGCGCTTGAAAAATCATTTTTTTCTTTTAAAACACGACCTATACAAAAAAGGCTCGCTGTTTCACCTTCATGGTTACCAATCTCTTTGTAAATCTTTAATGACATGCGATAAAATTTCAATGCGGTAGAAAATTCACCTGATTTTTCGTAAGCAAGACCGATATTAATAAGATTTGCTGACTCACCGGCACGGTCCCCTATCTCTTTGTCTATTTTTAATGACTGCTTATTAAAATCCATCGCTTTTGAAATTTCTCCTATGGAGAGATAAATGATGCCAAGATTGTTGAGAATTATTGCCTCTCCCTTCCGATCACCAATCTCTTTAACTATATCCAATGATTTCTGGTAGTATTTCAATGATTTGGAATAGTCATTCAGAAAATCATAAACTATGCCAATATTGTTGTAAATTGCCGCTACTGCCTGACGGTCACCAGTTTTTTCTCTAATTTTCAAAGCCTTTTTGAATAAATCCAATGCCTTGAAGTATTCACCCATCTCTCCATAAACAATCCCAATGCTGGAAATAGTTGATGCCTCTCCTTTACTATTCCCAATCTCTTTTTGTATTTTTAATGAATTTTGGTAATATTCCAGTGCTTTAGGATAGTTGCTGAGGGATCTGTATACACTACCAATAAGTTCCAAACTTGATGCTTCTCCCTCTTTGTCGCCCAAATCTTTATATATCTTGAACGCTTTTTCTGCTTTTTGCATAGCTTCTTTATAATGAGCAGTTTCCATGAGTATTTTACTTAATTCGCAAAGGCAATCTGCTTTTTTCTTCCTGTCCCCTATTATTTTTGCTTTTTTGATTGCCTCTTCCAGATCAATGATTGCCTTTTCATTTTCTCCCATCAGATTTAATACCTCTGCTCTCTTCTTCAGGCATTCTATTTCCTTTGCTGTTCTGTTTTTTGTTGTCTTATCCATACTTTCAATTGCCCAGGTGTAAAACCTTATTGCATCCTTATTTGCATAGGCATCCCTTGCCCTGTCCCCTGCGATAATACTGTATTTAACTGCCTTTCCCCTGTCCCCACTCAAGTAAAAGTGATTGGCTAATTCCTCAACAACCTCATCGGTATGTCCCTTATACAGACTCAACAACTTCTCCCCCACAATTTGATGGTAACGTCTTAATTTGCCCTTGCTTATCTTTTGATAGACTATCTCCCTGATTAAATCCTCTGAAAAACAGTACTGCTCGCTATCACTCTCTTTCAATAGCCTCATCTCCAATATCTGATCCATTAAATCAAAAAGAAGTCCCTCATTTATCCCGGTTATTTCCCGAAGAAGGGAAAAATTGAACTCCCTACCAATCACCGATGCATACTCTATTACCCTATGCGCATCTCTATCAATCATACTCAACTTCCTCTCAACCACTCCCTCAAGAGAATAAGGAATAACAACCTTCCTGGTTTCATCAAATACCCATTCCTCTCTGTTCCAGACAAGCGCATTATTCTCTTCTAAGGATTTAACCAATTCCTCTATGAAAAATGGATTACCACCCGTCTTTTTGAATACATATTCAACCAATCTGGTGGATGGTTTTGCATCAAGAATCAATGAAAGCATCAGTGCAACATCTTGAAATTTAAGAGGGAGAAGTTTTATTTCTTTGTACAAACCTTCCCTGCTCATCAATTGAAGTATATTCTGGAAATAACCTTCCTTTGACTCTTCTATGCGGAATATCAAAAAGAAAAATACGGGGTTTTCCCTTAAAGACCTGATCAGGTAGTAAAGAAGATCAAGGGAACCCTCATCTGCCCAGTGAATATTATCAATAAATATAAAAATAGGTCTTTTTGATGCTCCAATGGATAAAAATCTCCTTATGCCTTCAAAAAGCCTGTACTTGTCAACCATAAAAATATCTTCCCCCATTTCTCTTGCCCTGTTAGTGAGTTCGGGAACTATTTTCATTATCTCCATTTGATAAACCCTGGGTATCTGTTCAATACACTCTTTGCACTCTTTATAAACCAACGCCCGTATAATCTCCCTGAAAGGAAAGTATGGAATTGACTTTGTGGTTGCAGAAAGGTTACTGCTCAACATTAGAGCATCTTGAAAATGGGTATCTTTTGCCACCTCCTGTACCAATCTTGTCTTGCCCACACCAATCTCACCGCTGACGCATACTGCCCCACCCTTTCCACTAAATATTGACTTGCTTATCTCCTTTATTTTCTCTAATTCGGCACCCCTCCCAACAATTTCTTTGGTGGGTATGATTAATTCCCTCCTCTCCTTATCAAAAAAGCCTATTCTGTCTCTTCCCAACCTTTTTGCACTGTACATATTTTTATCAGCAACCTCAACCAGTGCTTTCCAATCTGTTGCATCCTTCGGAAATGACGCTATACCTATACTTACAGTTAATCTTATCTGTGAAAACTCCATCCTTCTGCACCGTTCTATTATACGTTGGGAAATCCCCATTGCCTGCTTATAATTGGTGTTTGGTAATATACAGATAAATTCATCACCGCCATATCGGAATACAGTATCATCCTGCCTTAACTGATTTTTAAGGAAAAGAGCAAACCCCTTTAGTACCGCATCCCCCCGAGTATGACCATATGTGTCATTCACATTCTTGAAATGGTCCAGGTCGATAAAAACTATTGACAATGGAATATCGTTCTTCTCAGCCTCCCTGAGTTTCTCCTGGATCTGCTGACAAAAATAACGCCTGTTGTAAAGAGTCGTCAAATCATCTATGTACTCTTTACCAATACCTCTCTTGTTCATTTTATGTATATTATACCATTTTACTCCTTAGGCAAGATAATTTTGGTTAAATTTTAATTTTTTATCAGAAAAGTTTTCTGTCAGACCCTTTACTTGAACCAGATTTCTAATAAATATGGGTATTGTTAAGTTTGCTATATTTCTTAAAAAAAAACTGTATAAACATTATTGACAAAATCCATTGAATCTGTATAAATAAAATATGCGGGGCCGTGGCGCAGCTGGAAGCGCGTCTGACTGGCAGTCAGGAGGTCACGGGTTCGAATCCCGTCGGCTCCATTATAAATAACAAACAAGGAGATGATATGAGAAAGATTCTTTTAATTATCCCTTTGTTTTTGATTTTTGCTGGATGTTCTGAAAAGGGTGGATTTGCAGACCAGGCAAAGATTGTTAAGGCACAGTCCACGATGATTAAACTGAGGAATGCCCTTGAGGAATACAGGTTTGATAAGGGTGCCTACCCTGGACCCAATTCAGACTGGCTTAGACTCATTTCACCATATTTTACCAAGGAAAATCCTGTGGAATCTGAACAGATAACGAATACAAAAATCCTTCTTCTTGAGTCAGAGAACATAGTAACCCAGATAAGTGGTGTTCTTGGTGAGTTGAGGAGGAAGGCACTCTTTGCTGATTCAAGCCTCGCCGCGGATATTTTCAAGATACTTACGCCCATTGACAGTATACTGAACAAGATGAGGCTTGAAGTGGGTAAGGGTAAACCTCAGGAATATCCAGACCTTGCCCTTTACCTCTCAAAACTGGATACACTGCTGGGTAAGATAGATGTCGAGGAAAAAAAGGACGAATATCTTACCGCCATGGAGACAGCGAAGGAGCACCTGCACAACAGAATAAAAGAGGGAAGGCATCTTATTGATTCCCTTGGCCTTATGGATGAGACGCTTCAGGGATATTTCAATGACCTGGACAGGGCAGTTGATCAGTTTTATACCCTTGCAAAGGGAGAAGATAAAACATTAAAGTACGAAGATATTCCCAATACAGACAACCTTATTGATGGGATTGTTTCAAGGCTTGACAAAAAGAAGAATAAAAAGGAGAAGGAGAATTTGGAGAGCCTCAGGGCTGAGATTACAAATTATAAGAGGTATCTCCTGAATATTGAGTTTCTTGACTACTCCAAGCAGTTTCAGAAGAAGATACCTATAACGAAGCAACTTGCAAAAAGATACAGGGAGAAGCTGAGGGACCAGACCATCCATGCGAAGACAATAATGCATGCATACGATGCACTTGATAAGTGCAGGGTCTTTATCAATCTTTATAAGACGGAAAAGGGTGAATTGCCAACTGGAAACCTGAGACACCTCTTTGAAGACCCTGAAAAAGAGGATGAGTTTGACCTTGTTATGAAGGATCTTTCCTCGGACCCCATACTTGAACTAACCGACGATGGTTATGTGATTAAGGCAAAGGATACTGAAGGAACAGAGGTTGCTTTCCAGGTTAGATTTATTAACAGACTTGATGAAATGTTGAAGGAGTCCTTCTCATGGGGGCCTGTGTATCAGACAATAGATTCCACAAAGACCTTCTTTGTTAAGGCAAGGGCAAAAGATTCTTTCAAGACGCTTGTTACAACGAGGCCAGAATTTGTACAGATTAAAAAAGAAAAGGAGGCGAAGAAATGAAGAGAATAATCCCGTTTCTGATTATTGCGTTCCTTGTTTCATGCTCCCAGCCAGAGGTCAAACCCCAGACAGAAGAGACCCAGACAGAGAGCCATAAAAATAAGGTGAGCCAGGCCAAATTGTACTATTCCTTTGGTGCTGACTATCTTATGAAGAGGAACTATGACGATGCAATAAAGAATTTCCAGAGGGCCTTGAAGGAAAGCACAGATTTTGAATCAGCTGCCATAGGTCTTGGTAAGGCATACCAGGGGAAAAAGGATTTTGCTCTTGCTGAACAGACCTATAAGGACTTTCTCGCAAAGAACCCTAAGAGTGTAAAGGTTCAGGTTGCCCTGGCAAATCTCTACAGGAAGTTGAAGAAATACGACCTTGCAAAGAGTGTTTACTTTGATGCACTAAAAAAGGACTCATCATTGGCATATTGCTGGGATGGACTCGGGAGTCTTGAGGAGGACCTGGGCCATCTGAAAAAGGCGAAGGAATACTATGAAAAGGCTTATAAACTTGACCCCAAAAATAAGGGCATTGTCTTCAGACTGGGAAGCGTTTATGTGAAAACAGGTGAGAGTTCAAAGGCAATAAAACTACTTGAAGAGGTCAAGGATGTAAATCCAGATGACATTGAAATAAGGGTGAAATTGGGAGATGCATACAACGATACAAAGCAGTATGCAAAGGCCATAAAGGAGTACAAGTTTGTTCTATCAAAGATACCCAATTATGTGAGTGTCATGATAAAACTTGGTAAGGCATACAAGGGACTGAAGAAGTATACCCTTGCTGAGAACATGTTCAAAGAGGCACTTAAACACGAACCTGACAACCTTTCTGCCTATTATAGCCTGATAGACCTGTATATTGCACGGAAGTTTTACACAAAGGCCATGAACACTGTTGACGAGGCCCTGAAAAAGGCACCAAAGGATGAAATTCTCTGGGCACTCAAAGGGGATGTGTATTTCAGGAAGGGTCTTGCAGAAATGAAGAAGGAGAACTGGAATCCAGCAATTGCACTTTTTGACAGGGCTATTGCAGCGTATAATAAATCAATAAGCCTTTGTTCAAACAATGAATGGAAGAACTATGCAAGAAAGGGGATAGCACAGGCAAAGAAGTACAAAAAACAGGCCCTGGATTTGAGGTGGTAGTATGGGTTTTGTAAAGAAACTCATAGGTTGGGGTATTCTTCTGGCGATTTTAATCTTTGGGGCTACTGTTTTTATAAACTGGCTTGGGATTCAGATAAGGAAGTCTGACCTCTTGAAGAAGATTGAGACACTCAATCAGTTCTATGCCGCAGGTACATATACAAGGGAAAAGGTATGGCGTGAGATTACTAAATATATAGAGGAGAAGGGCCTTGATGCTCCTGCGGATGAGATAATTATCCAGAAGGGACCGGAGTATTCAGTAATAAATGTTATGCTTTACGATAGCCTTGTCATTCCCAAAAAGACATTCTATTTTGATTTTGAACTGGCAGACACAGAATTTGTGAAATAGTGTTGTTATTGTTCTTATTGACAGGACCTGGAATGAGGGAAGCCAAAGGTCTTCCCTCCAAATGTTTGATAAACTCTGTTGAGATTGAGGGAGAGTATTTTTTCGCAGACACTCTGAAGGCTATTACAGAGGATTTTGTTGGTAAACCCCTTAATCCGTCGGAGATGGACTCATTATTACACAGGATTCAGGTTGTTTATTTGGACAATGGATTTCCATTTGTAAAACTTGTTCCCTTTTATGCTATAAAAGATTCTATTGTTGATATAAGGGTTGATATTTCAAGTGGAGGATTGAAGTACATTCACAGGTTGATATTCAGGGGGAGGGGTAATTTATCCCTTTTAAGACGGTTATCATCACCCATTGAAGGCAAGGTTTTTTGTGAAAGAAGATTAGAGGAAGTAATTGGTCTTATAAACAGTGGTAAAATTTTTCAGGTAGATTCATTCAGGCTGGTTGATGGGAAGGATAGTGTTGATATTGAGGTATTCGTTGGAACAAAATCTGAAAGCAGGCTTCTTTTTGGGGCGGGTTACAGGGCTGATAAGGGTTATTCACTTCATCTGAATGGTGGATTTTCTAATCCCTTTGGATATGGAAGTGTAATTTCTATTAATGTTGATAGAGAATCAGGGGGATATACATTTATAGATGGTTCACTTGACATTCCCCTCTTTCCCTTAAAAGATGGGAGTTTCCTGCTTGATTATTATGTTAGAACATTTTCTGATACACTTCTCATTCAGTCCTTCTCTTTTTATCTTAAATTTCATTCCTTCAATCCCCCGGTTCTCTTTAAGGCAGGTGTTAGGAAGAATACATCTGTTTCTGAAAATATTGAAAATAGCACAGACATTATACTCTCTCTGGATTCGTCCCCATTGGGCATTTCATTTGTGTATGTTCCGGGAAAGGGAAGATTGTTCAAGGGCATTATCAGGCCTGTATTCTGGAGAATTTCGCCCTATTACAGGTTTGTCATTACAGAACCAGATAGTATTAAATTGAAGGAAAATTACATTGCACCTGTCAGGGGCTACTTTCCTGGGCATTATGGAAGATTATATGGAGCAGGTGCAGAGTTCTACATCATCAGAAGTAAAAATACGGTCTTATACACATTCCTTGATTTTGCCTTTGGTTCCACCATAGGGTCTGCTGGTATTGGTCTGAAAACAGGAAACTACAATATAGAGATTTCTTTTCCTGATCTTAATTTGAAGTCCACCATGCTCGGGTTTAAACTGGCAATGGGTGAATAGAATTATGCAATGCATTGAACCCCTTGACATTAAATCTTATTTTTTTATTATAATAATATGATACTACTTTTGATGATGCAGGTGACAGATGTGGATATCCGGTTCAGGGTTGATGAATCACTTGTTTTGCAGATTGAAACACCTGTCGTTGACCTTGGTATAATTGACCCCATAAGTAAGGAGATGGAGAGAAGGTCTGCCATAATGTTGACCGTGTTTGCCAATACAGATTGGGAACTTGTTGTTAAGCCCTCTGATGATTTTATTTCCCAGAACGGAGATGTTATTCCCATAAACAGGCTGAGCCTGAGGTTGAATGGTGAGGATTATGTTAATATGGAAAGGGATGGTGTTCCACTGCTGAAAGGAGGAACAACACCAGAGGATGGTATGCCAGTAAACATAGACCTTAAATTAAAACTCACCTGGGATGATGTTGCTGGTTCATACTCAACAACCCTCACATTCACACTTATGAGGTTATAATAAACAAGGAGGTGTTTATGAAGAAACTCCTGTTGATGACCGTTGTGCCAGCCATACTTTTTGCAGCTGGTTTCAACTTTGGCTCCTCTCCACAGTCTGTTGATGCAACCCTCCAGTTCCAGTTTCCCACATGGGTCGCTGTTTGGGTTCCTGATGATGTAACCTGGGATTTCTCAAACATCACATCAAATCCCAGTAACCCCTCTTACCCCCCGGATATATCTTCGGGTCAGGACTTTCCCCAGTACTACTACCCAACGAGCCCCAATGCATCCCCCTACATGAGAATCAGGTACTGGACAAATGCAAGCTCGGGAACCTCATGGGAGTTGACAATAGTGGGAGATGGGGACCCTGGTGGTGGAATACTCATAGGTGATATTGAATACAGTGATGCTGGAGCAGGTTCATGGACTTCCCTCTCTACCTCTGCTGCAACACTTGCATCAGGTACGGGAAGGACATTTGGTTTTGCATCTGCAAATCAGGATTGGAGGGTTTATATTGACGGTGATGAGGAGGCCGGTACTTACACCTGCACCGTAACAATAACAATGCAGCTTTTGTAAAAGTTAAGGGGAGGCTTTGCCTCCCCAATTGTTCTTTATGCTACTCCTCTTCTTCTCTGTCTCAAAGTTCCTTGTAACCCCTCCAAAACTGGAGATTGTTTCTCCTGGTGGTGATATTACAGAGGTTGTTTCTGTTTACAATCTTGATAAAACCCACCAGTTAAGGATTAAGGTATATACAGGCGATTGGTTTCTTTCAAGGGATGGCAAGATTATGTATGAAAAGTCCGGTAAACTCTCCCTTTCCTGTTCTCCATGGATAACCATCAACCCTGCGGAGTTTAATATCCCACCGGATGGAAAGGTTGATGTGAGGATAACGGTTTCTGTGCCGGATACAATAAAGAAGGGTCACTGGGGGGTTGTTTTTTTTGAATCAGTTCCCATTCCTGGTGCATGGGTTCCCACCATAAGGATTGCAGGTAGGATTGGGCTCACTGTTTATGTCTCTCCAGGGAATCCCTCATACATGAGTGGTGAGATAACCTCTCTAAATTATTCAAAGGACACAGTTGAGATGGGGTTTATTAACAATGGAGACATCTGGTTGAAACCAAAACTTATTCTCAGGGCAATAAAACCGGATGGCTCAACAATCGTTGATAGCACAAAACCTGTGCTGGTGCTTCCTGGTTACCAGAGGGTTTTAAAAATCCCATTTCCCTTAAAAAGGGGTGACCACACGCTCCAGGTGGATGTGGATTACGGAGGAAGTGAGATACTCAGGGCAGAGAAGTCAATTGAGGTTAGATGATTTTTTTACTGGCAGCACTGACCATTGATTCAGAATATTCTTTTTTCACATTTCCACAATCAAACATCAGGACATATGTTAATAACGCCAGGTTTTTGTTTATTGAAAAGGATATCAGGTCAATGATTTATCTGGGTTCTTACAATGGATTAAAGGGTGTAAAAAAGTTTTACTTTTCCGTGGATTCTACCGATATTGCGGGAAGGGTAACCTTTGGGGATATTGGGCCGGTTAGGGGATTGGGGCTTTTTGATATAGCCATGCCTTTCAGCCCTTCCATAACAATCGGAAGGGAGAGGGACAGAGTTTGTCATTTTGTTCCCACCTATGGTGAAAATCGTTTTTATCTTTATATGGAGGGGAGAACACCCTACATCCCAATTTCCATTCTTTATCGTATGGACACCACAATCTATTCACCTTCAAGGAATAACCTGATACTTTCAACATGGAACAGATTTATCAGAGGGAATCTCACTTGCCAGTACAAATTTGGTCTGGGATATTATGGAACACCAGGATTTAAAACCCAATACTCACTTGAATACAAAAGGGAGAAGTTCATTTTCTTTCTCAGGGGGAGATATATTTCAAACAGGTATGTTGATGGTTCAAACAGGTTCTTTGAGAGGGGAAGAATAGATATTTATGCAAACACTGGTTACAGGTTTCCCTTCGGGCTTGGTATGAGATATGGTCTTACAATCAGCGGTGAGACATATGGTAGCCCACTCACAAAGAAATTCTATGCATCCATTGGTTATACTTACAGGAGGTCACTGAATGTTAGTACCTATGGCCTCATTGCCTCTGGAAGTTTTGACAGTTTCTGGTGGGAGAGGGGGGGTGAAGCAACATATTTAAGGAATAAATGGGGAATTGGCATCAGGTATCTCTCATATTACAGGGGAATTAGAGGAGAGACTTTTGACATCACAGGAAAGTTTTTCCCTTTCACTGGTTCATTCCTGTATTTCACAATAGGTAAGAGGTCATACCTTTCAAGTGGGCTTGTAATGTTTGGGGGAGCAAATTTACCACTCAGGCCAGATTTGAGAATGAATATAAACTTTATTTCAAACAATGGATTGAATGCTGGAATGAGGCTAACCTATAAACCATACAATTGGCTTATGTTTCTTCTCCGCGTCCACTGTGATTTCCCATACAGGGGGTTGAGTGGTGGGTTTAATATAAACACCCGCATGGATATGGAAAAAACGGGGTTCTGTTTTGTTTATGGTTCTGTTTATTCGGACAACAATGATAATGGTGTGGTTGAAGAGGGAGAGCCTGTTATAAGGGATGTCCAGATAGTGCTTGATGGTGAAAAGAAGGTTGCGGTTGGGAGGGATGGTATTTACAGGATTGGGTTTGTTAAGCCAGGGAAACACTTCCTGAGCATATCATTTGGAAATCTTCCTGCCTATATGGGGACAAAGAAGAAGAGAATTACCTTTGAAATAAAGAACTTCAACATTAAAAGGATAGATATCCCCATTGTTGGTCTTGGGAGGGTTTCAGGAAAGGTGTTCCATGATAGAAACAGGAATGGGGTTCTTGATGAAGGAGAGGAGGGTATTCCCAATGTTGTTATAATGCTTTCAGGAACAGACCTGTTCACAATGAGTGACAGGGATGGCAATTACAGGATAGAGAATGTCCCTCCTGGTATGTTCCGGATAAGATTGAAAAACCTTCCACCTGATTTTGAACTCTCCATAAAAAACCTCATTTTGTATGCTGCATTGAGACCAAGGGCACATCAGATAATAGACATAGGCCTTGCAAAAAAGGAAAGACCCATAAGGATAAAGAAATTCTAATGTCCTAATTTTTTTACATGTCCCCCGGTTTTAACATATATTTTATTATAGCAAATTGATTTTCAATATAATAAATCTGGAATAAAAATTTTATATATGGTAGTAGAGGTGAAAAATGGGTGTTTTATTGATGTTGTTCTGGGTTGTAAATACGGGTAATTCTTCTGCCTCTGCCACGGCGAGGCTGCTCTTTATCTTTCCTGATAAAGATTCTGTTTATCAGCATTATGAGGAGGATTTTATTGATTCATTG
>Ga0190303_1000384_pt1 | contig 18535 bp, 20 predicted proteins | sample 48700701_MG_FD_161672 | JGI IMG/M metagenome (GOLD analysis project Ga0190303, IMG submission 161672) | Hydrothermal vent sediment bacterial communities from Southern Trench, Guaymas Basin, Mexico - 4870-07-0-1_MG | ecosystem: Environmental > Aquatic > Marine > Hydrothermal vents > Sediment ...
TTAGTTCGTTGACTAAAACATAAACTTTATCTCTGTAGTTTTGTGTCTCTTGAAGCGTAGGCCAATCATAATGTTTTTCATTAAGATCATCCCAGGACATTTCATCGACACCTACCGCAAAAATAGATTCCAGTTTTGGATCGATCCTCTCATCAATAATGTTTGCCAGTTTGAGTTTGTTTATGAAAAATGTGGCCGTGTGACCATAGTAGAAAATAACAGGATGACGAAGAGGATCAGCTTTTTTAAAATAGGCTCTTTCTTCTGAAACAAGCCTGAAAAGAGACTCATAAAGTTTATAAGTCTTCTGAAAATACGTTTTTATCTCCTGGCGTTTCTCTTCAGGATCAACGCCGGAAAGTGTAGGTACCTTTAGCAAATTCAATTCCTTCTCTCGTTCCACCTCTCCTGAGGTGGAACGCATATGCATTGATGTGTGCGTTACATCTCGGGAGAGATGTAACAAGAAGCAAACTTGGTATTAAAAGTCAGCTTTTTCTTTTGCACTCTCTATCATAGAAACAATGATCGTATAAATATTCGCTATCACTGCACCGATGACCAAGCCTACTGCTATAGTATCATTGCCATAAAATTTCATTGCAAAAAATGCAGGTATCAGGTGCAAGTCAGCAACCAAAGAACCTGCTAAAAGTTCTGCTGAGAGTAAATTTCTAACTCCGATCTTTAAAATTGTAGAGATCACATTAACAGATCCTGCAATAAAAAGTGCGACCAATGAATTTTCGTACAAGAATGCTGCTGATGTCGTAAGAGACATCAATGCAAAAAATATATAAAAAACTTTTCCCCACTGCATATTAACTCCTTAAATGTTTCTAGGTAATATTATATCGTGCCATTTTCGTACATAGCACGCATTTTTTCTTTCTCTTTTTCTCTTTTTAGTTTTGCTGCTTCTTTTTCTCTGAATCCGCTTACAGAGAAACCAAGCCACATTAAAATAGGAGATGCCACAAATATAGATGAATATGTTCCAACTATGATACCGACCAATAATGTAAATCCAAATCCATGAATGATCTCTCCACCAAACATCCATAATGTAAAGACAACAAAGAATGTTGTTAATGAAGTCAAAGTTGTTCTTGAGAGTGTTCTTGTTACAGATTCATCAATAATATCTCCCAGATCAGGGTTTTTGATCGTTTTGATCCCTTCACGAATACGGTCAAATACAATGATCGTATCGTTCAGAGAATATCCCAAGATAGTGAGTAAGGCAGCCAATGTATCGAGGTTGACCTCAATGTTAAAGAGTACTACGGCTCCCATGGCAATAGTTACATCATGCACCAATGCCATTACAGAGGCAACAGCAAAACGCCACTCAAACCTGAAAGAGACATAGATAAGAATACCTATAATGGCAAGAAGCATGGACATAAGTCCTTTTTCACGAAGCTCAGAACCAACTTTTGCTCCTACCATATCTACTCTTCTTATTTCATATTTTCCTGTATCTTTGAGAAGGGCGCGCATTTTGTCACCTACATCTTCACCCAAAGCTTTAGAACTTGTTTTTGTACGAATGACAATTTCATCATCACTTCCAAAATAAGTAACTGAAGCACTCTCATAATGTTTATCATGAGAAATAGCCGATCTGATCTCTTTTATAGGTGCCTTACCTTCATACTGAACCTGTACCAAAGTTCCCCCGGCAAAGTCAATACCGTAGTTAAATCCTTTCGTAAGAATTATTCCTAATGAAAGAATGACCACTACTACAGAGAGAATACCAAATCGTTTACTCTGACTCATTAGAGAGAGAGGTTTTTTATATTTAAATACTTCCATTATTTCACTCCCTCTGCTTTAATTCCAAACCAGAATCCTAATTTATTCTTATCGATCTTAGGCAATAACCACTGGTAGATTCCATGTGTTCCTACGATCGCAGTTAACATTGATGCCAAAATACCGATACTCATAGTAAGTGCAAAACCTTTAATGGCTCCGGTACCATAAACATAGAGTACAACAGCTGCGATAAGGGTTGTGACATTGGCATCCAAAATTGCTGTAAAGGCGTTATCGTATCCATCTTCTATAGACTTGGCTACAGATTTACCCTCATGCATCAGTTCACGGATACGCTCCGTAATGATAACATTGGCATCAACTGCCATACCAACGGTCAGAACAATACCTGCCATACCAGGTAGTGTCAATGTAGCTCCAAAAAGCGACATGATCGCCAAAATAAGGAAGAGGTTTCCTATAAGAGCAACATCTGCAACCATCCCTGCTGCTCCATAATAAACAATCATAAAGATAACAACCATAATGAAACCAAGTACAAGTGCTAAAGAACTTGACCTGATACTGTCCGCACCAAGACTAGGTCCTACAGATCTTTTCTCCATGATATATACCGGAGCAAGCAAAGCACCTGAACGAAGAGCAATAGCCAGGTCAGCTGCCTCTTCCAATTTAAAGTTACCAGAGATCTGTACATGCCCGCCACCAATACGTTCACGGATATTCGGTGCAGAATAGACTTTATTATCTAATACAACAGCCATACGTTTACCTACAGACTTCGCAGTAAAATCACCAAATATTTTGGCACCTTGTCCATTAAGTGAGAAGTTGATAACAGGTTGGTTATTTTGATCAAAACCAACTTTTGCATCTGTTAACATAGAACCATCAAGTACAGGGATTTGTCGAAGCAGATATCTTTCAGATGTAGCGACATCCGGCAAGATCACATCACCATAACTTTTTGCTTCATTCTCATCCATGGTCATGACTCTTGCAGCTCTGTCTTCATCTACAGCCATAAGCTGTAAGTGTGCAGCACGAGCAATGAGTTCACGAATACGTTGTTCATCTTCCTGAGTTTTGATACCGGGAACTTCTACAAGGATCTTATCTTCACCCTGTTTTGCTACAGTAGGTTCAGCAAGACCAAACTCATTAAGTCTGTTTCTAATGGTATCTACAGCCTGAGAGATGGCATTTGCTTTAGTACGTTCAACCTCTTCTGCTGTCATTTCAAGTGTAAATTTCAATCCATTTTCACCTAAAACAGTGCCTTCCAGATCTTTTTTGAGAAGCTCTTTTGATTTGACAACGTCATCTTTATCTAGCAGTTCAAATGTAATTTGTTTACCATCAACAATACGAAGATCATCAAAAATAATCTCCTCATCATCAAAAATATATTTTACAGTAGCAGCCATAGATTTGATACGGGATTCAATTGCTATTTCACTTTTGATCCCGAGCAACATATGTAATCCACCTTGAAGGTCAAGCCCCAAAGTGATCTTTTTACCGCTATCACTTTGCGTAATAGAGGGGATAGAAAAAACTATTCCGAAAATAAGTGCAAACGCAAAAAGTATTATTCTATAATTAAGCGTTTTCATTACCTAATTCAACCTTTTTTGCAACAAATGATCTGTCTAGTTTTACAATAGTGTCATCATTTAGTTTGATTTTGATAAAATCTTCTTCAGGTTTAACAATTGTAACGATAAGTCCACCGCTAGTAACGATCTTATCACCTTTTTCAAGTGCGGTAAGCATTGCTGCATGTGCTTTTTGTTGTTTTTGCTGCGGTCTTATAATTAAAAAATAAAAAATCGCGAAGAGTATGATCAGTGGGGCAAGTGAAGCCAGTCCGTTAGCGTCCATAAGGAATCCTTTGAATAAAATTAGACAATATTTTAGCACTTTAGTACTAACAAGAGGCTTTTTCATAGCACTTTTGAGTTCTCTTTTCATCTATATGGAATATTGGGATCTCTCTTACCCTGTTTTAACAACATTTTTTGGACTCACTACACTCTATTTACTACTGCAGGAAGATAAAAAAGTATGGTTCACAAGCGGATTCTTTATAGGATTTTTCTGGTTTTGGTGGATAGTCGTCAGCTTTGGACACTACAAAATGCTCTGGGCGATCCCTATTGCATTATTACTCATCTCTTTTACCTACGGAATACTTTTTTGGCTCATCGCTTTTATATCAGAAAAAATCTGTAGGGTGCAATTCATTGCACCATTAAATATTGCTACAAGGTGCAATGAATTGCACCCTACAGTGTTAATAATCAAAACCCTGGGATTATTATTCATCTCATACCTCCACCCTTTTGGCTTCGACTGGTTCAAGCCTGAACTTATGTTCGTAAACTCATATTTAGGTATAGAAAAATGGCAATTTGCCGTTATCTTAACTGCTATCATTTTATCTATCTGGAAAAGACAGTTTCTATACCTTTTTCTTGCAGTATTTGCATATCAACCTGTAACAACTTCAACGCAATCTATACCAGACACTGTTCAGCTGGTAACTATGCATACCTCTGTAGAAGAGAAATGGAACAAAGATCTACATGCAGAACAGTTTGATAAAGTTTTTAAGATCATAGACAAAGCCATAGAAGATAACAAAACCCTTGTCATCTTACCGGAATCTGTATTCCCCATATTTTTAAATTACAACAAAACACTTATTGCTAAACTTGAAAAAAGATCAAAAAACATATCCATTGTAGTGGGAGCACTCTATTGGGATGGGAAAACCCCACACAATTCCACTTACATCTTTACAAACGGAAAGATCACCATTGCAAACAAAGTATTACTCGTCCCTTTTGGAGAAAGCAACCCCCTGCCGGACTTTCTTTCTGACTGGGTAAACAAAGTATTTTATGATGGTGCAGTAGATTACAAAGCAAGCCAAAATGTTGTAGATTACAACATTGGCAGCATAACCTACAGAAACGCCATCTGTTTTGAAGCCACCTCCGAAAAACTTTATGAAGGTAAGCCAAAAAACATGATAGTCCTAAGTAATAACGGCTGGTTCATTCCATCCATAGAGCCCACACTGCAAAAACTCTTATTGCAGCACTACAGTAAAAAGTACGGAACCACCATTTATCACTCTGTAAATATGTCGAAATCATACGTAATACAGGATGGAAAAGTGACTAAATAGAAAATATTTTATAAAGTCAATATTATTACTATTTAGCTAAAATAATAATTCTTTGAAAAAAGCTATTTGATAGAATACTAAACTATACGAAGGAAAATAATGACACAATTATTAAAAGCAACAGCAGTAACATTAGCACTGGGGCTCACGACAATATATGCAGGAAGTGGTCACTCAAATGAGGGACATAGCCATGAAGGTCATGATCACTCAACCCAAAAAGAGCACAACGATGAAAGTCATGGTCACTCCCATCGTTATGATGATCTTAAAAATGAAGTTAGTAAAGAGACTGTTGAAAAAGCAGCAAAGCAAAAAGTTCAGAGTTTAGTAGCAGAAAAAAAGATCCACAAGAGTTGGGAATCTGTGCCAATTTCAAAAATAGGTAAAACTCACTATGGAGATACTAATGACTGGGTAGTAGGTTTTGATAATATGAAAATAAAAAATAAAAAAAGACGAACTCTTTACATATTTGTAAGTGTGCATGGCAAGATAAGAGGTGCCAATTATACAGGTAACTAATAAAAAAATAAACATCTATATTGGTTTCCAAGGTATAATCTAAAATCAAATCAAATACAGAGTTAAAACCTATGAACATCAAAAACTTCTATATAGCCCCTATAAAAGGCTACCAATACATCTCTAAAATGCTCCCTGGAAACTGTCGGTATTACCCAACATGTTCCGAATATGCCAAGTGGCAGTTTGAATTTAATGCTCCCCATAAAGCACTTCTAGCAAGTTCACTGCGTATTTTACGTTGCAACCAACTTTTTGACGGTGGGATTGATTATCCTGTGGTAACGTATGTACCGCCAAAGCTTATGAACTTGCTTGATTTTAATAGACTTTGTGGCAAAATGAAGATCATTTACTGGTTTGTTCCCAAAGATACAGACCATTCACAATATTATATTTTAAAGGATTTTGATGTCATCAACAACGAAAGTGATTCTTGATGCTCCACTTGATATGCACCTTCACCTAAGAGACGGAGAGATGCTGGAAAATATTGCTAAAGGCTCTGCACATACTTTTTCAGGTGCGATCATTATGCCCAACCTTGTTCCTCCTGTCTCTTCAAAAGAAGAAGTTGTTGCGTATAAAGAGCGTATTATGACTACCATAGGCAATGAAGATTTCAAACCTTACATGACACTTTTTTTTAAACCATCTTATGATAAAGCTTTTTTAGAGTCTGTGAAAGATGAAATTACAGCGATAAAATTATATCCTGCAGGCATAACAACAAATTCTGAAGGTGGAGTGAGCGGCTTTGATGTAGAAGAGTTGCGTCCTGCACTTTCAGCCATGGCTGAACTTAATATTCCTCTTTGTGTTCATGGAGAGACAAATGGTTTTGTAATGGACAGAGAGGCTGAATTTGTTTCAATTTATGAGAAGTTGGCATCCGCTTTTCCTGACTTGAAGATCATTATGGAACATATCACTACAAAAGAAAGTGTTGCTGCACTTGATAAATTTGAGAATCTTTATGCAACTATTACCATACATCACCTACTTATTACGCTTGATGATGTAGCAGGTGGTATGCTTCAGCCACATCTCTTTTGTAAACCTATTGCCAAACGTCCAGAAGACAGGGAAGCATTACTTAAAGTTGCACTTGAGGCACACCCAAAAGTAATGTTCGGTTCAGACTCTGCACCGCATCCTAGACATGCAAAAGAGTCTTGTGGCTGTGCAGCAGGTGTATTTACAGCACCTATTGCCCTTCAACTCTTAACTGAACTTTTTGAAAACAATTCTGCTTCCTTTGAAAATCTTCAAGCATTTGTTTCAGGTAATGCACAAAACATTTATGGAATTACACCTCTTACAAAAACAGTGACTTTGGAGAAAAAAACCTTTAAAGTTCCATCTGACTACAACGGTGTTGTCCCTATGTATGCCAATGAAGAGATTGCATACAGCATCCAAGAAGTAAAAAATGGATAACCGTTTAGAAGAGTTTGAAAAAGGGCATGAAGCCTTTCAGAAAATTAAATTTAAACAGAGTAAAGAGCGTTTTAAAAAGCTTGTTGATGATGGCCAACATCCCAAAGCACTTTTCATTGGTTGCAGTGATTCACGTATAATGCCTGCCATGATAACAGGTTCAGGACCCGGTGACCTGTTCATTGTAAGGAATATCGGAAACTTTGTAGCACCTTTCAAACCAGATGAAGACTACCATGCTACAGCATCAGCCATTGAATATGCTACAACTGTTTTGGAAGTTTCAGACATTATTGTATGTGGGCATTCCCATTGTGGTGCCATAGAAGCATTACATAAAAACATAGAACCAAGCTCTGAAAATGTTCATACACTCAAATGGCTGGAACTTGGGAAAGAAGCAAAAAGAGTAGCACTTCTTGCTTATGGAAATAATGACAAAGAAGCTATGCTGCGTTATACAGAAAAAATTTCTGTAGTATACCAACTGGATAATCTTTTAACTTACCCAGGCGTAAAAAAAAGAGTTGAAGGAGGCACACTATATCTCCATGGTTGGCATTATGACATGGAAGACGGTGACATAGAATATTATGATGATGAAAATTATGAATTTAAACCACTTAGCCAAAACAGCGAAGGATAATCATGTTTGCAAATAGTATTGAAGAACTCATAGGAAACACCCCTTTAGTCAAAATTAATTCACTTTCAAATGAAGCAGGTGCTACTATTTTAGGTAAATGTGAATTTATGAACCCAACCTCTTCAGTAAAAGACAGAATTGCACTCAATATGATAAATGAAGCAATAAAGGCGGGTCAGATCACAGACAAGACTACTATTATAGAGCCTACAAGTGGTAATACCGGCATAGGTCTTGCTGCGATATGTGCATCCAAAGGACTCAAACTCATACTTACCATGCCTGACTCCATGAGTATAGAGAGACAAAAACTTCTTACCTATTTGGGAGCAAAACTTGTCCTCACTCCAGCATCTAAAGGAATGAATGGTTCCATAGAAAAAGCAAATTCTTTAGCAGAAGAGTTGGATAATGCATTGGTTCTGCAACAGTTTAAAAATCCCAATAACCCTGATATACACAGAAAAACAACCGCTGTTGAGATACTTAATGATACAAATAACTCTGTAGATATCTTTGTTGCTGCAGTTGGGACAGGCGGTACTCTTACCGGTACCTCTGAAGTACTCAAAGAAAAACTTCCTCTCCTACAGGCTATTGCTGTTGAACCTGAAGATTCTGCCATACTGAGCGGCGGTAGTGCCGGAGCACATAAAATACAGGGTATTGGTGCAGGTTTTGTACCAGATATTTTAAATACTTCAATTTATGACGACATTATCACAGTAAGCAACAGTGATGCTTATGCCATGGCAAGAAAGGTAGCAAAAGAAGAAGGTTTGCTTGTTGGGATCTCGGCAGGAGCTAACCTTTATGCTGCCTACCAGACTGCTCTAAAACCTGAAAACAGAGGAAAAACAATTGTTACCATCCTTTGTGATACGGCAGAACGTTATCTCTCTACAGAACTGTTTGATGCCTAAAGGTTAAATATTGTCTCTTCTTTTAGAAACCATTAAAATAGAAGATGGCCATATAGAAAATCTTTTTTACCATCAAATACGCTTCGACAAGAGCCGAAGAGAGCTCTTTAACATAACAGATAAAACTGATCTGTCTTCTCTCATTGAAGCACCCAAAAAAGGACTTTATCGTTGTCGTATTATTTATGATAAAGAGATACATACTGTTGAGTATATTCCCTATATTCCCAAAGAAATAAAAACTCTAAAGATCATTACTTCCAATATTGACTATAACTACAAATATGCTGACAGGGAGGAATTAAACTCCTTACTTGAAAAAGCGTATGAATATGATGAGATAATTATAGAAAAAGATGGTTATTTGACCGATACCACCATATCAAATATTGCTTTTTACAATGAAGACAAATGGTTCACTCCAGCACAAACTATTCTTGATGGTACAATGAGAGCAAAGCTTTTAGATGAAAAGTTTCTTCATCCAAAAGATATTAAAAAGGAAGATCTTAAGAATTACTCTCAAATAGCTTTAATGAATTCTATGATAGGATTTAAAATTCTAAATGACTTTACGATTAAAATATAAAGGGAAATAATGACAATAAACCTTTTTCAAACACCGGAATATAAAGCTTTAATGCAAGAGCATATAGAAAAAACTATAAGCTATCTGTTTAATAAAGATCAAGAATTTGCCCTTGCCTGTGAAATAAAATATCTCAACTTTAATCCTGAACTCCCTTCAGATATAAAAGATACTTTCAAAGAAACAGTACTATTTATTTTGAGTGGGTACACTTATGAAACTGCAAAACTTGAAGAGGGATATTTTTATTTCGAAGCCGGATTTGGAAATGATAATTTTGGCTCAACAGTAACTGTACCGCTACTTGCTATTAAGCAACTGTTTGTTGGAGATCACCCGATTGTTCTTAATCTTGCAGAACCGGTGACTGAGAAAAAAACTTCCAAAAAGAGTTCCATGGAAGCTTTGATGAATAATCCTGAGAATAAAAAGCTTCTTAAAAAAAAGAAGCTTTAAACCATTATAATTAGCATTGACCTGCTAAAATATAATCTACAACATTATCTACATAAGCATTGTGCTTGTTCTCTTTTGTGTAAACAATATAGAATTTACGTTTCATTGTATATCCTCTTAGTCTTGCTTCAAAAAGTTCACCTTTGGCAACTTCATCAGCAATAGCATGTCTAGATATAATAGTAACAACCGGTTTATTTTCATCTTTTTTAGATCTTTTAATTGTTTGGAGAATTGCTGTTGTATTAGATACTTCACTTATTACATCAAAACTTTTACATGAAACACCCAGTTCTTCAAACACTTCTGTCACCACTCTTCTGGTATGAGATCCCTCATCACGACATATCCATCTGTAATCATATAATTCTTCTGTTTTCAGTGTTTTAGGAATAGGAACATTAGAACAAACTACCAGTTCATCTTCTACCCATTCCCTATAGATCAAGTCATTGTCCATGACCGGTGATTCTATAAGACCGACATCCAACTTTCTATCTTTTAGTTTTTGAATGATCGTTGCACTCTGATCTATACTTAAGTTTACATCATTGTTGATCGTCTCAGACATCTCATTAAGACATTCTCCGGGAATTACATATGTTCCAATTGTATAAGAAGCACCTAATCTGAAGGTCATCTCTTTGTTGATGATCTTCAGTATATCTTTTTCAGAAGAGTTGATCTCTTTTTCCAATCTTGTTGCAATTTTATAAAGTTCATCGCCTTCTGCTGTAAGTTTAATACCGTTCTTCTTACGTTCAATTATCTTTACTCCAAGGTACTTTTCAATAAACTTGATCTGCTGAGTTACTGCAGGTTGAGATATTCCCAATTTTGCTGATGCTTTAGAAAAACTTCTTTCTCTTGATACAGTCAAAAAAGTTTCCAGTTTTACAAAATCTTTTAACATTAAATTTCCTTATTAATTTATTTATATAAATTTAATTTTTTGTATTGTATCAGATTATACTTAATTATTTATAAGGTGACCTTATTAAATTTACTTAATTCATTTTACTTATAGTAGCAAGCTAAATATTAATACACAGAAAATTAATACTTTTAACGATATAATATATACTATATTAGGAGAGTAATAAAGAATGGAACAGATACTTAACGAACTTAACTCCTCACAACGTGAAGCGGTTGAACATATCGATGGTGCTATGCTTATACTCGCTGGTGCGGGAAGTGGTAAGACTAAAACATTGACTGCCAGACTTGCATATCTTGTAGGCGAAGTCGGTATTGACCCTGCCAATACATTAACCCTCACCTTTACAAATAAAGCTGCTGCAGAAATGAGAGAAAGAGCACTTAAACTTATGCCTACAAAAGTATCTTACCCTCCACTTTTATGTACTTTTCATAAGTTTGGCTTACTTTTCTTAAAATTTCACATAGAAAAACTTGGAAGGTCCAATACCTTTGTCATTATCGACAGTGATGATAAAAAACGTCTTTTGCGTTCTATCGCCAAAGAGTTGAAAATAGATTTAAATATTTCATTTATAGCTTCTGAAATTTCAAAATATAAAAATTCATTACTCTCTCCTGAAGTCGTGATCCAAAAAGCTGAACTTTCTGACTATAAACAAGTTGCAAAAATATATGAACAGTATCAGGCAAACATAGAAGAGAACAATCTTGTTGATTTTGATGATCTTCTAGCCCTAACCTATAAAATACTTGATGAGAATAAAGAGTTAAGAAAAGAGACCTCCAACAGATATAAATATATTATGGTCGATGAGTACCAGGATACAAATGAACTTCAATATCGTCTTCTTGAACATTTATGCTCAGAGCATGAAAACCTATGTGTAGTAGGTGATGACGACCAGAGTATTTACGGGTGGAGAGGTGCAAACATTCGTAATATTTTAGAATTTGCAGATAATTTTGAAAAGACAAAAACTGTCAAACTTGAAACAAATTACCGTTCAACTGAACCCATACTCAAAGCTGCCAATACACTTATTGAACATAATTCTACCCGTTTAGGCAAAAAACTGACTTCTCATAAAGGTTCAGGTGATGAAGTTAAACTTCTTCATTCTCTTGATGAATCTATGGAAGCCAAAGCCATCGCACATACAATACACAAATTAATAGACGATGGTGCAGACCCTGACGAGATTGCTGTACTCTACAGGATAAATGCTCTCTCACGTTCTCTTGAAGAGGGTTTTACAAAAGAGGGATTGGGCTTTAAGCTCATAGGCGGAATGCGTTTTTATGAACGTGCAGAAATTAAAGATGTCATCTCTTACTTTAGAGTATTGGCAAATCCTCACGATGATTTTTCTCTTATTCGTATTATCAATAAACCTAAAAGAGGTATTGGTAAAGCATCTATTGAAAAACTTCAAAAAGCTGCTTTTGATACACATCTTTCTTTATATTCTTACATAGAACAGAGTGTCAGTGGAAAACAACCTTTAGTGATCAGCAAAAAAGTTGCTACTTCTCTTACAAAACTTGTTGAAGATATAACGATCCTTCAAGATGAAGCAAAAAATTCTCTTGGAAATTTCATCACAGATTTTGAAGAACGTATTAAACTAAAAGACCACTATGCAAATATGGTAGATGGTTTTGACCGTATTATGAATATAGATGAATTCTATGGTTATTTCAGGGATGCAGTCATGAAGAATCCAGATATAACTCTGGATGAATTTTTAAATGATATCTCACTTCAAAGTGATCAAGACCAAATAGAAGAAGATGCTATTACCATAATGAGTATTCATGCTGCAAAAGGTTTGGAGTTTGAGCATCTTTTTGTTATTGGTCTGGAAGAGGAGTTCTTCCCGCTTCTTGGTGAAGGCTGCAACATGGAAGAGGAGCGTCGTTTGGGCTATGTAGCTATTACCAGAGCAAAATCTGACCTTACACTCTGTTATGTTGACAGCCGTTTTTACAAAGGTCGTCGTAAGATGATAGATAAAAGCCGTTTTCTTGGTGAAGCGGGACTCATAGAAGATGCAAGTCTCAAAATAACAAAAAGTTCTGCTTTCAAAAAAGGTGATCTGGTCAAACATAAGATCTTTGGGATCGGACGTGTTCAAGCTGCCAATAAATCTGGAAAAGAGTATAAACTTCTTATTAATTTTGGCGGGAATAAGAAAGAGATCCTTTCTTCATTCGTACAAAGTATATAACAGCGTAGGGTGTTGTCCCCTGACAACACCTTTTGGTTAAATTATTTGGTGTTGTGAGGACACAACACCCTACAGGAATATTATTTGAACCGTCTTTTCGTAGTAAACAAACCCATCTTCAGAACATCCAACGGTTACATGGGTTATGTGAAACGTAAATACAACACTAAAAAAGTAGGGTTTTCAGGTACGCTTGATCCTTTTGCTACGGGTTGTCTCATTGTAGCTACAGGACAATACACCAAACTATTCCAATACCTCAACAAAACACCTAAGAGTTACAAAGCTACTTTATGGTTAGGAGCTAACTCTCCCAGTTTAGACATTGAAAAAGTAGACAGTATCAAAGAAGCAGCACCTTTTCCACAAAAGAAAATAGAAGAAGTTTTACACTCCTTAAAAGGAGAACTTACTTACTATCCACCTAAGTTCTGTGCTAAGAAGATAAACGGAAAACGTGCTTATGAACTTGCACGTGCGGGCGAAGAAGTAGATCTTAAAACTATTACCTCAACCATATACGATATAAAACTCATCAACTACAACCACCCTTTTGTACATTTTGAAGCTAAAGTGAGTGAAGGAACCTATATTCGCAGTCTTGGTTCACTTATAGCAGATAAACTTTCAATTGATGGTACTCTTTCCAGTCTTCATCGTATCCATGAAGGTCAGTTTTACTATGATGATGAAAAAGCCCTTGATCCCTTTACTCACTTAGCCCTTCCTTCCAATATCTATACCGGAGATGAATCCTACATGGAATTAGGGAAAAAACTCACTGTAGAGTATTTTGAGACTAAAGAAGACGGTGTGTATCTCATAGAGACTTCAAACTTTTTCTCTATAATTGAAATACATAATGAAGAAGTGAAATATAGATTTAACAGAATACCAAAATTTGAGGATAACAAATGTACAGCATAAAAGCACACGCAAAAATAAATATATTTTTAAAGATCACAGGTTACAAAGATGGCTATCATACACTGATATCAAGGTTTGTACGTGTAGAAGACCTTTATGATACGATTGAATTCATACCCTGTGAATGTGAAACTTTAACCATAGAAGGATGTGATGATATACCTTTAGAGTCAAATACTATCTACAGAGCATATAAAGTGCTCAATGATCATCATACTGGATTGGATATAAAAAACTTTTTTCAGAAACATAAAGTCGTTGTTACAAAACGTATTCCTTCGCAAGCAGGATTAGGTGGTGGCTCTTCTGATGCTGCTGCCTTTATGCGTCTTATAAAAGAGGTATGTGATCTAAAAATAAGTACTGATGAGTTAGCAGAACTGGGAAGTACCATAGGCGCAGATATTCCATTTTTTATCTATAATTATGCTTCAGCCAATGTATCCGGTTTTGGAGAAATAGTGATGCCTTTTGAAGAAGCTCCTCTTGACATAGAGGTTTTCACCCCGGATATACGTTGTGATACTACAGAAGTTTACAAAACTTTTCACAAATATCTACTCAGAAATGTTGACAGAACAACTTTTTTCGGTTGGGAAAATATGGACTCACGTACATTGCTTAATCTTATTGCGGATCCAATAGTACTGAATGATCTATATCCTTCTGCTCTGGCAACCTGTATGGAACTAGAAAAATATAAAAGAGAAGGTTGGTTCTTTTCAGGAAGCGGGAGCTCATTTTTTAGAGTAAAAGAGAAGTAAAATTCTCTTTTACATTACCTTAATATATAAAAGTTATAATAAAAACTATAAAATTATAAAAGAGGAACTTCTATGTCGACAACAACTACACCATACCCGGATATCTTCGATGAACTAAAATCTAAAGTACGTGAAGCAGGTTTATTAGAGCGTATACCTGTTCGCGGATCTATAGAAATGATAGCCGTCATTGTTTGTATGGTAGCTGCACTTGCTACTGCACCACTATGGAATCCTATACTTCTGGGACTCTTTATAACTCTGGTCATGACACGTGCTGTTTTTGTCTCCCATGATATCTTGCATACTCAATATTTTAAAAGTAAATCCCTCTCAAAAAAACTTTCTTACCCTTTTTCTGCTTTTATTCTGAGTAACTCTTCTTCATGGTGGGACTTTAAACATAATGTCAATCATCATACTTACTGCAATATTGAAGAAAAAGATGAAGATATACTTGCATTGGATCGTGCATTTACACAAGATAAAGGGAACAACCCATTTGTTAAAAAATACAAATATCTTATATTTTGGGGAGCACAGTTCTTTATGTTCCCTGCTTTCATTGCTCAATCTTACAGTTTTGTGATCAAGCGCAAACTTTGGGGTGAATTTGCACTTATGTTAATGCACTGGCCGATCATATGGGGAACACTTATTTTTCAGATAGGTGGGCTAAATACACTTATTGTTGCCCTTGTTGTAAACTTTACACTCTCTCCCTGGCTCTCTTTTGGATTTATAACAAACCATTTAGGATGTGAAAGTTTCAAAGAAGAAGAAGGTAAAAAACTCTCATGGCTGGAGCTACAGATGAGAACAAGCCGTTCACTGACAGGTGGCGCTTTTGTACACTGGTTCTATGGAGGACTCAATACACAGATAGAACATCATCTGTTCCCTAAAGCACCTCGTTTTAATCTACTAAAAGTACAAAAAATGACACGTGATTTTGCAAAGCAGCATGATCTTTTCTATTTTGAAACTACACCGATTACAGCATATGTGCAGATCAACAATGTGCTAAAAGAGTACTAAACAGAGGCTACTTCAGCCTCCAAAACATTAGCCTGTCATCTTCATCCGCCGTGATTAACTCATCTGGCAAATAAAAATCTATTTTTAAAATGGTCTGCTTATGCCCTTTTAAAAGATATATCTCCTCCATATTGTTTGTATTTATAACCGATATATCACCCTCTTCATTTTTCACAAAAGCGGCTTTTGTAGCACGATCATTTAAGGCAACTGCATAAATAAAAAAATCTCCTTTGGTCATAGAGTATTTTTCAGGGTTCTGGTATAAGATTACACGTCGATCTTTACCTCCACTAAGCAATTTCCCATTTTTATAATCTATAGAAAAAATATCTCTTTTATTTGCTTTATAAAACTCTTCTACTACTTTACCGCTCATAATTTCAATTTTACTAATAAGCGGTGTTTCATCTCCCGTAAAAATGTATTCTCTTTTTTCATCAAGTACAATATCTGAAAGACTCGCCATATTGAGCTGCTTTTTATATACTATTTTTCTATTTTTCAGATCATACAATACAAGTTCATTACTCATAAAACCTATAATTACATGTTCGTCATTTACAATTTTTACCTTCTTAAGTGTAAATTTCAAAGATTGATCAAGTAACTTGGTCAATCTTTTATTTTCATACAAATAGAGTTCATTATATCCACTGTTCAAATGTTTAATAAAAACGATCTTACCTTTATAGTAATCCACACTGGAGATTAGAGAGCGCATATCATCACCAAACATATTTTTAATTTTTGGAAACTTGACCTGATCAATGATCTGATCTTTTTCAAGATCATAAATATCCAATATACCCTCCTCTGTACCAATGATCAACAGATTATCCACTTTTACAAAATCAGTTACTGCTTCGCTGGCTTTAACATATCTATATGGAGTTATCTCTTTTGTATTGGCCATTGTTAAGATCAACAATACAATAAGTATACAATTTTTCATTATTTATCCTTTTGCCATACTTACAATGGATACTTCAAATGCATCACTGGGACAGACTTCAATGCAACGTCCACATTTAACACAAGCTCCAGATATAGGTACACTCTCCTTACCTACCTTTGCTAAAATTTCGACCTCCGGACAGACTTTAAAGCACTTTTGTGCATTTATACATTTATCGCTATCATGTATAACCTTCACTATACTGTATCTTCCTATTAATGTATTAAATCCACCCAGAGGACAGATGTGCCCACACCATCCATGAGATTGAGAAAAAAGGTCAAAAAGAAAAATAGCCACAAGGAAAAGCCATCCCATACCAAATCCAAAGACAACTCCTCTAAATGCTATACCTATAGGACTTACCATTTCAAATGCTGCAAATGAGAAGAAGAATGATAAGCCTAAACTTATAACAATCACCCAATAACGTATATTACGACTAAACGGATTTTTCTTCTTTTTGTCTGAAAATCTAAGTTTTCGTCTTAACCATGAGGCTGTTTCTGTAATAATATTTATAGGACATACCCAGGAACAAAAAAAACGCCCTCCTATGACACCATACATAAAAAGGACAACGGCAACACCTACTAAAACATCCATAGATATTACTGCACCGGCAAAAAACATTTGCAGTGTAGCAAAAGGATCTGACAGAGGAATGAAGCCAAAGAAAAGTGCAGAGCTCAAATTACCCCTTATTAGAGTCCAGCCATAAGCATTTGCACCAAAATAAGTTATGAGAAGTGTTATTTGAACAACTCTACGTAATAGTAGAAAACGATATTTATATAAAAAGTCATTCATTATATAATCCTTTCAATATGCCATCTTCATCATTAAGATTATCAATCACACTTTTTTCATTTCGTTTTGTTTTTTCCAATGTGACTTCTAGAGAGCTTTCAGAAATTCTGGCTTCATCCTCTTTTTCCCAACCTACAACATAATGTGAACCAATATCGCCTTTTGAAATATGCAATGGCAATATTTTTATGGAAGCCGTTTTTGTAGGACAGGCATGCTCACACATACCGCAACCTGTACAGTAATCAGGATCAACTACAGGTTTTAAAAAAGCATGCATACCAGTACGTTCATTTCGTTCTGTCTTTAATACTATAGCTGTATCTGCAAGTGGGCAGGCACGTATACACATAGTACACTGTAAACCCAAATAGGCTAAACAGCTCTGTATATTGATTGTTGCAAGACCCATTCTTGCACTGTCAATTGAAAGCTTATTGTCTATAGTAAGTGATTTTATATCAAGTGCTTTGGTTGGGCAGTGAGATGCACAAGGAATATCTGGACAGAGACGACATGCTTCTTCTCTAGGAGTAAAGTAAGGGGTTCCAATAGAGATTTCATCAGAGATAGTAGAGAGTTTCAATACATCATAAGGGCAGGCTTCAACACACATTCCACAACGCAGGCACATTGAAACAAAATCATTTTCAGAAAGTGCCCCAGGAGGCCTTAAAATGAAATTATTTGACTGAGACTGGCTAAGATAACTACTCCAGGCAATAACACCCAAAGCACTATAGCCTACTCCTTTCATAACTTTTTCTAAAAAATCTCTTCGTTTTTTATTATTAGGATTATTCATCTTTATTCCTCCTTTATAGTTTTAAAAACCTAAAATCAGAATAGTTGCCTGTTTAATTATATTATAATAAATCTTAATATAAAATAATATATTATTTTAATATATAAATTATAATAATAGTATTTCCTATATTATATTCTCCAGCCAAACGTTTTAAACAGACCCTCAAAGACATGATCTATGGGTGTTGATATGCTTACTGGCTTTTTAGTGACAGGATGTACAAACATAATCTTTTGAGCATGCAATAATAACCTGTGACAATCAAATTTCTCTCTAAAAAGTGTATTGTGTTCCCCTCTTCCATGTTTGGTATCACCTACAATAGGATGAAAAATATGTTTCATATGTCGTCTCAGCTGATGTTTTCTTCCTGTTTTAGGTAACAACTTTACCAGTGAATAACGGGCAACCGGGTAGCGGCTGACAGCATATGGCAACTCTACTGTAGCCAAACGCTCATAATAAGTTTGTGCGTCCTGTGCCTCTTTAGTAATCCC
>Ga0190303_1000386_pt1 | contig 18500 bp, 20 predicted proteins | sample 48700701_MG_FD_161672 | JGI IMG/M metagenome (GOLD analysis project Ga0190303, IMG submission 161672) | Hydrothermal vent sediment bacterial communities from Southern Trench, Guaymas Basin, Mexico - 4870-07-0-1_MG | ecosystem: Environmental > Aquatic > Marine > Hydrothermal vents > Sediment ...
CTGTGAGAAAAGCGATATAGACCATGACGGAATCCCAGACGATGAAGATGACTGTCCCAATGACCCTGGAATCTCATACTATCATGGATGCCCAGCCCCTGGAGAAGAAGATACAGATGGCGATGGGGTTATAGATACATACGATCACTGTCCAAATCAAGCTGGTCCAGCATCGAACAATGGGTGTCCCGTAGGAAGCTGTCCATGTGAGGATATACCCTTAGTTAAAGATGTGTTTGGTGATTATGTTGTGAAAATAACAAAATTGAATGGTAACAGACTACTACTGGATAATATTTATTATCCTGAACTTAATGAGAGATTAAAAAAAGCTGATAAAATTTGGCAAAGCATAAAGAGTGAGTGGGAAAGGTATTACTTCTGGAAGTGGGAAATACCTGAATGGTTTGATAAAGTTAAAGATATAGATACTTGGACAGATATCCTCGTATTTAAGAAAGGAATGGATGAAAAAACAAAAGCATTGCTCAAATTTTTCGGAATGGAGAAATTAATAGAAGATGCAGGTCCTGTTGCGGGAGGTATAATTTCGTTTCTAATATACAAAGATGTTAAAATAATTGGTAAATGTGCATATGGTAGGTACAACATACATGAAGGAAAAAAAATTCTCGACAAAATTGCACAATTGACACAAGAAAATATAAAACTGGAAAATGAGATCTATCAAGATCTACAATGGTTGGAGGAACACTGTCCATGCATATTAGGGTGATAGAATGAAAGAAAAAACATTTCCAGAAAAATTTTTATTTTATTTTTCTGTCTTTTTAATTGTATTTGCAATATTTCTGAGCCTCATAATACATGATTTTCTCTGGATAATAGATCGTTTATTTCTTTTATTGTTTATCGGAGGGATTGAAATATTTGCGTACATTTTTATTGAAAATGAAACGTTTTATCCTAAAAATGTTTATGTGTCCATCTATATCGAATTTGTAGTATTATTATCTGTATTTTCTGGAAAAAATGGTATATTGGCAAAAATAGGCTATTCAACTCTTGGGGAGTACATAAATTTAGTTTCATTATTATTACTTATATTTCTAATAATAGGATCTGTCTTTGTCCATTTGAAAAAACAAAGAAAGCTAATCTAATAATAAAATTAGATCTGGAGAAGTCCATGATGTATGCTATGATAGAATTCCCACCACACATCCGATGGTGTGATACGATAGATCCCTGTCCCAACGATGCAAACCGTCCTGTGAATCATGACCCGAATCCTACACCAACTCCAAGTCCTACACCGCCACCGACTACGCCGCCACCAAAAGATTCGGGTGGCGATGGTGTACCAGATTATAGAGACAACTGCCCTACCATAAAAAATGGAAATCAATGGGATACAGATGGCGATGGTGTTGGAGACATGTGCGATTCTTGTTTGACATTAGATGGAAGAACAGGAAAAGGAAATGGATGTCCGTGTGATCTAAAAATGAAAAGTGAATTAGAAAAAATGGCTGAAGGACTGAGACATGAAGCAGAAATAGAGGATCAGGCATCAGATATTTGCGATGCAATTTCTTCTATTGAAAGTATTATAGGCTTTGGTATTGCTTTTGGTCCAGCAGGTTGGATATTCTCGGCAGCATGTTTTGTAGCTGCAACTTATTCTCATCATAATGCCGAGAAAGCAGATGAAAAAAGAGAAAAATTGTTAGAAAAGGCACGCTCTCTCGAACTTTCAGCAGAAAGGTGGGATGATGGATGTAAGATGGGATGATTGATATGGAAAAGGGAAAAAATGAAAAAAAATGAAAAATTTTTCAAACTGGAATCCAAGAGTTTTTATTTTACATATTTTTTTATTTTCTCTATTTGTTGTGTTTCTTTTTGGTTTTGATGAATACCTGCTTCCTATAGGCATTGTTGGTGCTTACATAGCAATCTTTGTTTTAGAAGAATTTGGATTTCTTGATATATACAAATCTAAAGAAATTCCTTATGAAAAAGATTTTATTCTTAAATTCTCACTATGGGAAAAGAACTTTAAAATTTTTTATATTTTTCTTCTATTAATTGTTATAATTCTTTACATTTTGGCCTTCTTTGATAATAAAGGATACATTACTATGATAGCTTTAAGTTTTTCTGGCGCTTTGATTATAACAACAATTTTAGGATTTTTGGGATTATTAGATGTGTATGATTCTAAAGGTGCCTGATACTATCACAAAACTAATTAACCAGTTGAAATTGCGAGGAAAAACTAAATTAGAATCCATTTGGGGAAGATTGAGATGTCAAAACAAGTTTTGGTGTTCTCGGAAACCCAAAGCAAAAGATGTGTGATGATATAGATCCCTGTTATTGCATCTGAAATAAAGAATTACCAGATATACCTGCATCCATACATTGTTAGTTAATTTTTAATATCCAGAGAACAATTAAGATCGATGACAAAGATTCAGGAAAAGAAAATGCTTTTGGATAAATACTTTAGAGTAAATGAAAAAACTGAATATCTATTGAGAAAAAGATTAAATCTGGATTTTAATCTGGACAATATCAGACATATAAGCGATGAAGAACTTTTAGATCTTTTTGAGGACTTAAAAAAATATAAGATTCCACAGGATAATTTTTATGGAGAGTATTACACTGTAAAAGATGGCAATTTCAGTTTAAACACTTCTTGGAGTGAAATGAAGGAAAGAATTTTAGAATGTGTTTACAGTGGAGAGGGAGAGAAAGTATGTAAATTATTAAGACTTCTGGAGAAGAAAACAGATTATGCTCTTATAAAAACAAAGATCTTCAATTGCAGAAAAGCATTGGACATGTTACTTGGGAGGGATATAATAAAGAAACAGTTTTCTCAGGGGAGAACGATATACTATCTCCGGGAAGAGATAAAACCTCTTGTTAGGAGGATTCTCTCCAGAGTTAACTTAACAGAAGAAACAAAAATAAGGTCCAAACTGGCAAAAGAAGAACTTGCGGAGATAAGAAGAATGGATTTAGAGTTTGAAAACTATTTATCAGAGATATCTGATTATGAAAGGGTTGATCTTGGTTTTCTACTTGATTATTTAAAAAAGAGCTTTGGAGAGCTGTATTTTGATATTTTTCTGAGTATTGTACAGCAGTATTCTCTCTCTGATTTTAACATAATCAACTCCTCTCATGAAACTGTCATGAAAACAGGGTTCAATCTTGCTTTTTTTGGAGACCCGGGGACAGGAAAAACATTTGCCATAGATACCGTTATCAGAGGAGATGAAACAAAAAACATCCCTCCTCATGGAATTCCCGGGAGAAACAGATACTGTGGAGGAATGACGGCTGCACGTTTTATAAGGATTGGAGAGGCATACCAGAATAGAAAATTCAATTTTATTATCCCCGAGTTCAATGACTGGTTTAAGTACAGAGGAATGGTGGAGCCGATGAAGCTTGCCATGGAGCAGAAGGAGATAAAGTATGAGATAAAGGATGAAGTTGTGGGTCCATATAAGTTTGAGTCTTTCTTTACAGTTAACTATAATACAAAAATATCTGGGAAGGATTACAAAACTACAATCCAGGATCCAAACTTCAATGCAATAGAGGATAGAATGCTCTGCAGGCTTCATAGACTCACACAGGAGAGGTATAAAGCTATAGCTGAAAGTCAGAAAAATGTGGCGTTGGGGAAAATAGATCTCAGGAAAAGTAGAGAGATCAGGGATCATTTAACATATGTTTATGCATGTGGGCAGGGGTATAAAGAAGTTTACAAGCCTGTACTTCTTGAAGAGAGAGTTTATGATGCGATGGAGGATCTGAGGAATAAGATTCTTGATGAAGTTGATGATATAAGGTTTTCTCCCAGACTTGAGAGCAGATCAATACAGTTAGCATGTTCTATATCCCTTATAAATTATCTCAAATACGATACTTTTGTGGAAGTGGACAAAAAAGCTCTGAATTTAGCTTTAAGATTCTTTTTAGAAGAGATATGGATGAGAAGCAGGGAATCTTTTGATCTCAATAAATTTTCAGAGTATATGAAATGATCATCTATTCACAAGGTCCTTCGCTATCTCTTCTGTTTTTTCTATTATTTTTTCTTCGTCCAATGTGATTATCTTTCTGTTCTGCATTACAAATTTTCCATCAACCATAACATCTTTTATGCTCTCAGTGTCCATGGAATAGACTATGTTCGATATAAGATTGTGTTCAGGATTTAAGCTTGCAGATCTCAGATCTATAAAGATAAGATCCGCAAAATATCCCTCCTCTATCTTCCCTATTTTTAAATTCAAAGCCTTTCCTCCATTCTCTGTAGCTATTTTTAAACATTCGTTTGCATTTAGATTTTTCGGATCTTTTAATTTATGTATCAATGCCATTATCTTTAAATCCTCAAAAATATTGAGGGAATTATTTGATGCTGTTCCATCAGTTCCCAAGGAAACTAAGATGTCGTTTTTTAATAACTCAGGAACAGGAGCTATTCCTGATGATAATTTTAAGTTTGATACTGGATTATGTGATACTTTTACATTTTTTTCTTTCAGTATTTTAATCTCTTTTTCTGTTAAATGAACGGCATGTGCTATAAGTACATTCTCATTCAGAAAATCTTCTAAATATTCCATGGGCCTCATTTTATACTGTTTTTCTATATCTTTTACTTCATTTTCTGTTTCTGAGACGTGGATGTGAATATATTTTTTGTATTTATCTGCAAGATCTTTTATTTTCATTAAAAACTCTTTTGAACATGTGTATGGTGCGTGAGGTCCAAACATGAACTCTGTCCTGTCTTTTTTCTCACATATTTTCATTATCCTCAAAGACTCTTTTATCTCTCTTTTTCCCTTCTTCGGATCAGATAATTCTATGCATCCATGACTCAAAACTCCTCTGATTCCAGATTCTACAACTGCATCTGCTGTTTTATCCATGAAGAAGTACATATCGTTAAAACATGTTGTCCCACTCTTTATCATCTCGACAATCCCCAATAGACTTCCATAATAGACATCTTCTCCTTTTAATTTAGACTCTGCAGGCCAGATATAATTTTCAAGCCATTCATTCAATGGTAGATCATCTGCATATCCTCTCAACAGTGTCATTGCTAAATGTGTATGCGTATTCACCAATCCAGGGAGGATCAATTTTCCTTCTGCATTGTAACTTTCTCCTTCAATGTTTTTTCCTATTCTGACAATTTTATTACCTTCTATCTCAATATCTCTTTTAACGATCTCTCCTCTGTAGTAGATCAGGCCATTTTTGATTATCATAAGTTATATTTTGGGGAGATTTATAAATAGGTTTTTGTGAGAATGATATTTGTTTCTCCTTCATGCCTCTTTTTCAATAGATAACAGCTTCCAAATCAGTCATTTTCGCTATTTCTACAAAATCTCTGTCTCTTGAAACAATCTTTTCCGCTCCGTGGGCTACAGAAATGCCTGCAATGATCACATCTAATGCATTTACAGAGACTCCTATTCTAAGGAGTTTCGCCATTATCTCACTGGATTTCTCTGCTGAATTTGTGTCCAAATTCAGAACTCTCACATTGGAAAAGAATCTTCTGAAAAATTTCTCTTCTTTTTTTGCTTTTTTGTGAAATATTCCAGAAAAGATTTCATAGTATGTAATTACTGTAGTTGCTATATCCAAATCACTGATATATTGCAATGTTTCTTCTTTTCCCCTGAAGAAATCAATAAGAAAACTTGTATCGAGTACTATCATAGCCTCACTTCTGAAAGTTTTCGTATTTTCTTGGAGTCTTTTTCAATGGAATCTAATATCTCTTTATCTTTTAATTTTCCAAAAAATTCCATTATATCCATATTTTTTTTCTTCGCCAATCTTTCTATGACATCGCTGAAACTCTCACCCTCTTTTTTTGAGTTTTTCAGAATCTCATACACATTATCTTTTATGGATATTGTCTTTGTTCCCATATATCTGTGTATGCATACACAGCTATATAAGGATTTCTCTCATATTTTTGTGAGGGGGAAATCAAACCAGAAACATTGTTATAATCCCTGTCAGTATTGTCAGCAAAACGCATAACAGAAGTGTTTTCTTGATCACTTCTCCTTCTATACCTATCTTATTCACCACGGCAGCTGCATTGACTATCTTTGCGGGAGTTATTCCAGAGGCGATTCCTCCTGCTGTGGAATGTGCAGCCATGATCTGAAGGTAATTTTTCTCACCGAGAAGCTTTGTGGATGCTATATACTGGATCCTTGCAAACATCACATTACTCGGAGTCTCTGATCCGGCTACAACTGCCCCAAACAATCCTAAGAGAGGAGCCAAGAGAGCATAAAAGGGTCCTGTTTTTGATAATGCATCTCCTATCACATAGTTCATATTCCTCCCCGTGTCAACTGTGATCTTCCCGTTAACTATGGAACTTCCACTCCAGTCCATGACAAATGCTATTGCGAAAAAGATAGCTGCTGCAATCATCGGTTTATATCCTCTTATTATCCATGTCTTTGTTATATCCTTCAGCTGCTCCTTTGTGGGTTTTAAAACAGGTATTGAGATAAGTGTGGAGACGAGGACCCAGAAGTATGCCTTTGATAGAATCTGAAGATCAACACTTCTGTTCGCCATAACATGAACAACAAATGGTGTTGTGAGGAGTTTATAGGGGCCAATATGATTGAAAACTGCGAGACTCACTATAAGAGAAAAAATCACAAGCGTGATCCATGGGAAAAGAGCTCTCCAGAGAGGCATCTCAGATTTTAATTCTCTTCTCTCGATCTTTCCAGTTCTGTACTTTTTATAGATGACAAGAGCAATAACAACAGCAAGACCTCCGAATATACCTGGAATCATGGGTCCTGTGTATTTTGCAAAGATCATCGTTGTGAATGCAAGCACTAAACCCGAGATCAGAGCATAGGATGCCCCTTTCTTCATCATACTCCATTTTCCCACAAGATAAAGCATTCCAAAGGCAAAACCTGTGGAGATGAAAGGAAGATAGATCGAGATCTTCATCCCGAGGTCATAGGCTATCTGCTCTGCAGTGGCTGGGTTATTGTAAATGGAGTTGGCGATATAATCTGCTGGCAGGGTTATCGGAATTCCAAGGAGAGCAAAGGATGTAAGAGGATTGTATCCCAGGCATGGCAGAGCAACAGAGAGAAAGGGTGAAAATCCAAGCCCCATCATCACAGGTGGGAGCATTGAGACAGGAGTTGCTCCTATCCCAACAAGGAAGGATCCAAATCCTATATTCAGGAGCATTATGAGTTCAGGCTTTTCAAAGTCGTATCTCTTTATCTCAGAGATTATTCTCTTCAAAGCTCCTGTTTTATCCATAAATATTATCTGCAGAATGGAGAATGAGACAATAAGAGTTATACCAAGAGATTTGAGAATACCGTATACTGAAGCTCCTAAGGTAATATCCACAGGAGTTTTGAAGTAACTTATTGCCAGAAAACAGCATAAAAGCCATCCAAGAATACCCATCGTTGTTCCTCCTTTTCTGAAACCGACAAGTCCAATGAATATCACTATTATAGGCGTTACTGCAACTATAGCCGAGATCATAGTGTATACAACTTAACAGAATTTAAAAAGATTTCGCAGGACATCGCAATTTTTTTATTTGTGGAGGAAGGAGTGTGGGTATGAAGGTTTATCTGGCGAGGTTCAAAGCCAAATCCAGGGATGAGAATATGCACAATAAGATCTCAAGGCTATGCGATCTCCTGAAACTGGAGGAAAAAATAGAGGAAGGAGATCTTGTGGCTCTGAAAGTGCATTTTGGAGAGCTTGGAAACACAACATTCCTGAGACCTGTTTATGTCAGAGCCATAGTTGATAGGATCAGGGATTATGGAGGAAAACCTTTTTTGACAGATGCAAACACACTCTACAGAGGAATGAGATCAAATGCGGTAGATCATTTGAACTGTGCGATAAGAAATGGGTTCGTACCTGAAGTTGTGGGATGTCCTGTCATCATTGCTGACGGACTGAGGGGCAATGAAAGAAGGGAGATTGAGGTAAATCTAAAGCATTTCAGGAAGGTAAGAGTTGCATCGGCAATTGCAGAGAGCGATCTCCTGATAGGACTGAGTCATTTTAAGGGCCACGCCATGACGGGTATAGGCGGAACTTTAAAAAACATCGGGATGGGTTCAGGGGATAGAGCAGGAAAACAGCAGATGCATGCAAATATAAAACCCTATGCCAACGAAAAATGCATAGCATGTGGAATCTGTGCAGCTAACTGTCCCGTTCATGCGATAACTGTAAGAGAGAGAGCAGTTGTGGATTATAACATTTGTATAGGATGTGGTGAGTGTATAACAGCATGTCCCCAGAGAGCAATGCGCACAGAGAGTAACCAGACAAATGAGACACTCATTGAGAAGATAGATGAGTATGCCTATGGAGTCCTGAAAGATAAAAAATATGCTTTTTTTAACTTTTTAATGGATATTACACCCCACTGTGACTGTGTTCCATGGAGCGATCACTCTGTTGTAAAGGATATAGGTATAGCTGCCTCCAATGATCCTATAGCCTTAGAAAAGGCGAGCATAGATCTTGTTGGGGAGGAGAACCTGAAATTTACCTCTGTGAATTACAGAGTTTTCATTGAGTACGGTGAGAAGATAGGGCTTGGTACATCCAAATACGAGCTGATCGAATGCTGAGGATCGACAGAGAACTTATAGAGTTTATATGTCAGACTGCAAAAAATATGCACCCCGATGAGTTTGCTTCTTTTCTGAGAGAAGAGAAAGGAGTAATAAAGGAGATTATATTCTCGCCTGTGGCCTTTTTTGGTAAAACAGGTTCTATAATAGACTGGAACTCCCTTCCATTAGATCGTAATATAAAGGGTACTGTGCATTCTCATCCCATTCCGGATTCTTCTCCTTCAAAGGAGGATCTCTACTTCTTCTCAAAGTTTGGAAAATATCATGGCATAATAGCATTTCCATATCTACCCGAAACACTTGTGTTTTACTCAAGCACAGGAGAGATCCTGAGGCATGAGATAATCTGATGCTTCATAAAATTTATATAGCTTCCAGCAGAGGGAGATCATGGAAAAAAAAGGAGTTGATATTGTAGCTGAGTTAATGGCGATTGCTGGAAGAACAGCACCAAAGGCCAAGGGAGAAGATTTCATAGTGATAAAAATACTCAATGAGGACGAAAAACAGAGACTTATCGATGCAATGAGAAAAACAGGTGAAAAAATAGGATTTAAGTTTTTCCTGAGAGATGCAAACAATGTTGAAAACACAGATAAGGTAATTCTTGTGGGCGTGAGAGGAAAGGAAACATCGAATCTTAACTGTAAAGCCTGTGGGTTTACATGTGATGAACTCAAAAAGAAAAATGTAGAGGGGTATGGATTTAAAGGTCCACTCTGTGCTATAAGACTTATTGACCTTGGAATTGCTATAGGCTCAATGGTAAAGGTTGCAAATGATCTGTGTGTGGATAATAGAATAATGTTCTCCATTGGCGTTGGAGCGATAAATGCAGGATTGATAGACACAGAGATAGCATTTGGTATTCCTCTCTCTGTAAAAGGAAAAAATATATACTTTGACAGGAGATAGATCTATCTTTCCAGGAGTTTTATCATACAGTAGCAAAAGTTTTTTATAGCATGCCTGTAAAGGGAAATACATGAAAAAGATGATATATTCAATGATTCTAATCATGTTCATCTTTATAGCTGGATGTGTTTCAGAGAATAAAGAGAATAAAAAACAGAGTGAAGAAGTAGTTGAGCCCGGGGATATTGTGGAGATCAACTATATTGCATGGGAAAAAGATTCAGGCGTTGTTTTCGAAACAAGCATAAAAGATGATGCAAATGTAACAAAGGAGACAGAACTGGATGATTCTCATAAATACAGACCCATGAAGATAACTGTGAAAGCTGCAAATCCTGCTCCAGGGACCATAAGGACACTTCCAGGTCTTGAGGATGCGCTGATAGGAATGAAGGTAGGAGAGGAGAAGATAGTTGAGATCCCTCCTGAGAAAGGATACGGATATCCCGATAAAAATCAGATCAAAAAGATAAAGAGAAATGAAGAGATACCCAGGTATATGAAAGTCCGTACAGTAGAAAAAATGGATTACCAGACACTTAAAGGGATAGTGAAGGGAGATATAAAAGTAGGAAACACTGTGGAACTTGTGGGCTGGTGGGACGTTGATATCCTGAGCATAGAAAACGGAAAAGTTGAGATAAGACATCATCCAATAATGGATAAAGTAGTCCAGACGAACTACGGTCCATACAAAGTCACAGAGATAACAGAAGATGTAATAAATCTGGAATTTGCACTTAAAGAAGGAGAAAAATTTAATACCGGTAGTTTTAAGGCAATCGTCTCCAAAATAGAAGATGAAAAGGTCCTGATAAAGCTGGATTACAGAGTGGGGGAGGGTGTAAGGAATACCCTGCCAGAATGCAGTGAATGCTTCACGTTTGGAGTTGTTACTGAGGTAACTGATGAATATATAACCGTAGATTTTAATTTTCCATTGAAAGGGAAAACAGTTGTTTTCAAGGTAAAGATTGTTAGCATAGAGAAACCCGGGAGTTAATATGTTCAGAAAAGATAGTAGATCTCGAACAAAGAGGGTAAAAAAGCTTGATATGAACAGAGTAAAGGATTTTAAATGGGAGTTAGATCAGATACTTAAAGAGCTTCCAGAATCTGTAAAGGGGAATATAAAGGGAAGTGTATATGCCAAAGCCTCCAAACTCGGGATAAAGGAAACAAAAGAGTTTATAATTCAAAAAGAGAAAGAAGGGATTATCTCAGAAGAAATGGGAAGAAAAATAGTAAAACTCCTTTACAGATACGCCAGATACAGAAGTTAGAATATCCTCACAGTGAGATGGGCGATTCTGATTCGAAGATGATATGTTTTTGTGCCTTCACCTAAGAACTTTGTGTATATTTTTGCTCCCTCTCTTTTTACTATGAGAAAATTGTTCTCTGTCAATATTGTATATTCTTCATTTCCAATCTTCAGGGTATACGGAGGAGAAACGTCATAGTTCAGTTCTTCTACCCCTTCATTTTTTATGTAAATTTCTTTGTTTCCAGATATAACAATGTTGTCTGATTCTATAAGATTGATAACTGTATAAACATTGTTTTCGTCTGTTTCTGCACAGATATCTAAATAAGATTCTGTGATTCTGAAGATATTGTTAGAGTAAGATTTCAGGATATTCCCATCCCTTGTCATATTCGCATCCAGAACATTAGTTTTCACCTCAAGAAGCATCGATAGAGCCTTCAGATCTCTTTCAAATGATGTTATGGAAACGTGATATGAACTCGGGATAAATTCCCCTTTATCAAAGTTTATTCTCATTTTTCTTGAAGATCCTTCTCCTTCTCTGTTCACTTCCTTTATCATGGAATCTATATTAATAAAAATGTTTTCTGCAGAGTTTAAATTTTTAATATCCTTTAATTCACTTATTTCTCCTTCCCCCCATCTGTATGCTAAGGCTGTAGCTGTGATGACTATTGCAAAAACAAGTGCATAACTGAGAATCACAGAGATACCTTTTCTGTTCATGTTATCACGAAAATGATTCTTCGTTTTCTATTGTATATGTAGGTTCTGGATAGATATATTTTCTGATAATAAATGGAGGATGAAACTCTGCTTCGTCTTGTGCATTTGTAAAAAGCCCTATGTCGCCGCTTGTAAGATTGGAATTGATAACTGAGAAGATCTCTGTTCCATTTTGAAGAACTTTAATAATGTCACCGTATCGTCTTACTATAAACGATGTTACGGAACTCTGTGAGACAGACCCTGTGTCATACGATAATGTTTGATGAGTGGTAGCACTGTCCTGCCAGTATACTTCCCTTCTACTTCCCGTAGAACTCGTTCCAAACCAGTAATCATTTACAACAAATCCAAAGGCATAATGATTACCCTGGCTCACATAATCAAAGCATACTCCCCCAGTATCATTGTCAACTGGTTTTATTTTAAACTTTATCTCAAAGTTTGACAAGTTAACTCCCGTCTTTATTATAGAACCTATGTTACGTTGATTTCCATTCCAGTATATGTTTGAATGCTGATATAATACTCCGTTTACCGTATTTATAGCCCAGCTAGAAGGTGTATTAGCATTTCCTACATCTTCTATTGTGTAATCTGTTATCGTATGAGCACCGGCAAAATCATCGAACCAATCAAACGTAGCCACACCATCAGAGACAGAAGATGACAGAGCATTTCCGTAATACATATAAATAGTAGCAGTTGAACTTTCTGGAATTGAAGGTATTTTTACCCAGATCACTGCATTGGCAGGATTGGATGTTTCTATCCAGTAATCTAAGAGATTACCCTCAGAGTCCACAAACCTTAAATCATCATAATCTGGCTGCATATCTGGATCATAGCTTACAGTGAGCTTTACCTGATAATCTGTGAGATCGTTTCCTGAGTTTTCCTGTATGATTATCTTCTTCCTTTTTGTCCATGATGTATCCCACCAGTACTCTATGCTTACCGATGTCATGGAAGTATAATTACCAGCAAGAACAAATATCTTCGCTCTTCCTGTATTTGCGTCAGAAACAAGCGTGGCTGTTGCTTCACCGGAAGAATCGGTAGATGTGGTGTATGTGGATGTTCCTGACTCACTGAAAGTTCCAAGAGTCGTATGGAACTCTACACCTATATTTCCCATTCTGTTTCCAAAGATATCTGTGGTAATCGCTGTTATCGTCGTGGAGTCTCCATTATTAAAAATCTTATCCTCATCTGAGTACACTATAACATTCCCAACATTGTACTCAAATATCGTTGTATATCCAGTTTCTGTAGTTATCTTATATGTTTTTCCTGTGCTCAGTGTTATGTTCCAGATGGCAACGGTACTGCCCGAGTATAATATAGATGAGGAGAATGAATATCCTGAGAGAGGTGCTCCATCTTCATAGATTTTTATAGTTCCTGTGTCAATTGTTGTAAGTCCTGTGTTTCGAATATATAAAGTTCCATTTGTATCGTAACTTTCAACATTTATTTTTTCTTCTGTTTCCTGAATTTTTTTATCAATCAGTTCAGATGTTCTCTCCTGTGAGCTCTGCTGTTCTCCAAAGTACCATACTCTCAGGATCGATGCTGCTGCCAGTGTTATCGTTATCAGAAGCACCACAGCTATTATGGGTGAGATACATTTTTTATTCATAATATCAAGTTTATTTTTTTATTTTTATATTTTTTCCTTTCTTCTCAGGAAAAATAGGAGATTAGATATAAACACCAAACATGGAATAATCTCCAGTCTTCCCATCCACATTCCCGCTATAAGAGTTAATTTTCCTGTAAGGGGCAGCATGGGAGATGTTATTCCCACACTCAATCCGACATTTCCCTGTGCAGATGCCATCTCAAACATACTGTCCAACGCTCCGTTTCCCAACTGCATCAGAATAAAACTCCCTCCCAGAAGAAAGCCTATATACACTATGGTGAAAAGAAATGCCTCTATAATGTCCCTGTTTTTGAATATAGCTCCTCCCATCTTTACAGGCATCACAGCGCTGTTCGGGAGAAGAGATTTCTTTATATGTGTCTTGAGAACTGTAAGGATTAAAGCCACTCTCACAAGTTTTATAGCTCCCGCAGTGGATCCAGCTCCTCCTCCCACGATCATCAGAATAATCAGACTACTCTTTGAGACCTCTCCCCAGCTTCCGATATCTGCTGTAGAAAATCCACAGCATGTTATAGCTGAAAATCCCTGAAAAAAAGCATTTCTGAATCCATCGATAATGCCATATCTTGAAATAAGATCAAATCCCATGATTATAATAACAAAGAAACCTATCAAAAACAATGCTTTAAACTGTATATCAGATGTGAGTTCCTTAAGTCTTCTCTTGAAAATCGCCTTGTAGTGAACAGTAAAGTTTATAGCTCCGAGTATCATCAAAAAAACTGCAACAAGCTCTATGGAAAGTGAATGGTAATGAGCTATACTGTCATCATATATGGACATACCACCTGTGCCCAGTCCTGTCATGCAGTGATTTACAGAATCAAAAAGAGGCATTCCGGCAACAAAAAAAAGAATTATTCCCAGAATCGTATAAAAAAAGTAAATTTTCCATATTACCTTTACAGTACTCGGAAGTGATGGCATTATTCTTTCTTCACGGGCTTCAGCAATATACAATCTTGCAGCTGCCACTCCAGGTCTTATAAGGACGATCATTGCCACCAGAATGATCCCTATTCCCCCGATCCACTGTTCAAATGATCTCCAGAATAGGAGAATCTTTGGAAGCGTCTCCACCGAATAAATCCTCCCAAACATGGTCAATCCTGTACCCGAGTATGCTGACATCGATTCAAAATAGGAATCAACAAAACTCAGTTTTGCTATGAACATGAAGGGAACAGATCCGACAAGAGCCGAGATCAGCCATGCAAGAGAGGAAACCATCATTGCATGTCTTATCTGCATATTCACATCCGATTTGACTTTTTTCATCAGAGTACCCACTATAAATGTAATCACCCCCGGAAAAAGAAAATAATTTATGTATATCATTTCTTCCCTGTAAAAGTAGGTAAGCAGGATAGGAATCATTGTGACTATTCCTAATCCCTGAAGAACAGCTCCAAGATTTCTGATCACAAGCATTATGTCCTTTTTTCTGTTCAAGAGTGCTCTTACCATCAAAAATAATATTACCAAAAATATAAAAAGGTTATCGTATTAAGATAATTACAGGATAAAAAAGACCTTAAAAGGGTGAAAAATTGAACTCGGCACTTATAAAGAAAGCACTGGAACTCAGAGAGGAGAGTAATAGTGATGCGTTGATAGTTTATATAAACTCTAAGAAGGATTTAGAAAGTATAAGATCACTTAAAGATGGAAAAATAATAATTATCACCAACAATAAAAGTTTACTGAAAAAAGAAGAGGATTTTCCTGTGATACTGATGCCCGTAGAGCTTCCCAGGATAAAAAGGAGGATAGCTCTGGCAATAGCAGCAGCTATTGAGAACAAGTTGATAGAAGATGGATACAATGTTGTATTTGTGGAGAATACAGATAAATATAAGATCATAAGCATAGAAAAAGCTGAAGATGGTATAGATCATGGGATATATAGACTTTTATCAAAAACAAGGGACATAGATCCGGATGTGATATACTCTGTTCTTGAGATAACAAAAGAACTCGGTAAGAAGGGGAGAGAAGGGGAGCCTGTCGGCGCCACATTCATCATTGGGGACTCGGGAAACGTGATGAGAAGATCCACACAGATAACATACAATCCCTTTGAGTCCTCTTTTATAAATGTAAAGGATAGCGTTGTGAAAAGCATGTTGAAAGAATACTCGAGACTGGATGGGGCATTTATAATTGGAGATGATGGGAGAGTCATCTCTGCTTCGAGGTATCTTGAATCTGGAAAGAATGATATAGAGCTTCCCAAAGGACTTGGAGCAAGACATATCTCTGCTGCTTATATAACAAAGGTTACAGATGCCATTGCAATTGTGCTTTCAGAGTCTGATAAAATGATAAGGATATTCTCCAAGGGAAAATTAGTTCTGGAAGTTGATCCGGAGGAGTTATGATGAATCAGATTGAAGATTTATTGGTTAAGTCATGGAATAATATAAAGGAATTTTTTCCAAATATAGTGGCAGCAGGAGTAATTCTGATAATTGGATACATAATAGGGAGACTTGCACAGAAGGGAATAGACCTTATTCTGAAGAAAACAGGGATGAGGAGGTATCTTGAAAGAGTTGAGGAGAGAGAGGGAAGAGATATAGGGATATCCATAAGCACACTCATAGGTGTGATCACAAAATGGATTATTTATATTGTGGCGATAATGTCTGCCATCAATGTACTCGGGATAACGGGATTGAATCAGGTGATCGCTCAGCTTGTTACATATCTCCCGAATATCGTATTTGCCATGATCATCATAGTTCTTGGAATTATAATAGGGGACAAAGCAGCCGGTATTGTGAGATGCACATGCGAAGAGCTAAAAATTCCAAAGTACTGGATCATGGGGAATCTCACAAGATACATAATCTATGCCATAGTGATCATAATAGCATTGAGCCAGATAAAGATCAGAACAGATGTTCTTATTATAGGAATTACGATTGTCCTGATGGCTCTTGGCATAACACTGATCATAGCTCTTAAGGAGATAGCCCCAAATATGGCTGCAGGATTTCATCTGATCCATGATACACCGTTCAAGATAGGGGACATGATAGAGATAGACGGAAATGAGGGGGTTGTGGATAATATAGGCCTTGTGTCCACCACCATAAAAACAAAAGGAGAAAAGATCATAATACCGAACTCAAAGTTCCTGAAAAATGTGGTAAAGAAAAAGCTACAGTGATATCTTCAATGTTTCCTTCGCAGTTCCAAAAACCATACATGTTAAAGTTTTATCTATACCTTCAATGCCTCTCAGTTTATCAACTACAAATCTTCCTATCTCCTCTGTATCCTTCCCCTTTACCTTTATCAGAATATCCCAGTCTCCTGAGATGATATGCACCTCCTGCACCTCGGGAAATTTTGCGATCTTTTCTGCTATATCTCTCTGGGATAGATTGTGGTTTATTCCAGGGAGTCTTGAAACAAAGGAGACAAGAATAAAGGCTGTTGTTCCTTTTCCTGTATATCTACCATCAACGATGGAGGTATATCCTTTTATAACACCCTTCTTCTCAAGCTTTTTTATCCTGAGATATATCGTTGAGACAGGCATGCTGAGTTTTTTTGCTATCTCCTTCATGGGTGTCTTGCAATTTTCCTGAAGTTCTTCAAGTATAAGTTTATCCTTCTCATCCATCATATAAAAATATTACACTTTTTCATTTATAAAGTTAACTGTTCTTGTAAAAAATTCATCTTTTTATGCGAAAATTTTATTAATAGGACTGTTAAATTAAAATTCATGATCGCAAAAAAAGAAGTCATAACTGTACAGAACTATATCCTTGATGCAACAAGAAGGTTTTTCAGGGAGAGAGATTTTTTAGAGATACAGTCTCCTATAATCTCAAGTGTTACAGATCCGGGTCTCAGAGGTGCTGAGATAGCATCCATAGATTACTATGGTGAAAGGATGAAGGTAACGAGCAGCATGATCTTTCATAAACAGCTTGCTGCCTCTGTTTATGGAAAGGTCTTTTCCATATCCCCCAATGTAAGGCTGGAGAGCAAAGAAAGAAGAGAAACAAAGGAACATCTATCAGAGTTCAGACAGATAGAGGTGGAGGTAGCATTTTCCAGTTACAGGGATGTTATGAAGATCGCAGAGGATCTCTTCAGGGAGATTATAAAAGATGTGGGTAAAAAAATCAAATTGAGAGAGTTCAATATGGATTTCAAGGAATATTCATACAAAGAAATTGTTTCAAAATATGGAATTGAATATGGAGAGGAAATACCATCTTATATGGAAAAAGAAGTTTCTGAAGACTGTTTTGTGTGGATAACAGAGTATCCCTATGGTTCAAGAGGATTCTATGACAAAACAGATGAAAAAAACCCAGAATTTCTCAGAGATTTTGATCTGATTTATCCTGATGGATTTGGAGAGGCTTCTTCCGGAGGGGAACGCGAGTATGAGTATGAAAAAGTGAGGAAGAAGATCATAGATCTTGGACTTGATCCTGAAGATTTCAGAGATTATCTCGATATCCTGAGATCTGGAAAGATAAAGCCTACTGCTGGATTTGGTATAGGACTCGAAAGGCTCACAAGATTTATCTGTGGTTTGGAGTCTGTGGAGGAAGCCACACTGTTCCCGAAGGTTCCCGGTGTCATAAGTTTCTGATCACATTGAGATACAGTTTTCTCCTTCTTCCCTTGATATCTTTCTTTTTGCATCAAATCCGAAATCTTCAAGGATTATAGAAGTATCTTCATCTATAACCTTCACAATGGAGAAAGGTACTTCGTCAGAAAACCATAGCTCTGTTTTCCCATCAGAGACAATGAGAACTTTCACCGTCTTTCCTGTGGGTGTTGTGTATTTGTCCTCTCTTATTATTTTGTAGTTTTCATACTTTTCTGGTGTGTAGTTCTCGGCAGGATTGGAAAATGTCGTTACACTTCTACAGAAAACTACTCCTTCCATCTTCATTACATACTTTATTGGCTCTGTTTCCTGAGGATTTTCCACTCTTTTGTACCACACCTGTACTATGGAGTTTTCTTCCTCCATCCTGATCTCATACTCAAAGACATAGGTATCTCCATCGTCGAAGAATTTCCATATAATCTCATTTTCCTCTCCGTTGTATCTGTACTCTGACCACATCTTATCTCTGAAAACAGGATTGAGTATTTTTCCAAGAACTGGAGGCGATGTAGTGGTTGGAGTGGATGTAGTAGGAGGGACTGTCGGGGTCCTCTGGGAAGGCGTTCCATTGGGAGG
>Ga0190303_1000388_pt1 | contig 18346 bp, 17 predicted proteins | sample 48700701_MG_FD_161672 | JGI IMG/M metagenome (GOLD analysis project Ga0190303, IMG submission 161672) | Hydrothermal vent sediment bacterial communities from Southern Trench, Guaymas Basin, Mexico - 4870-07-0-1_MG | ecosystem: Environmental > Aquatic > Marine > Hydrothermal vents > Sediment ...
CATTCTCCACAACAGAAACAGGTTTAACAGGATAGGGATTATAATCTATAACCTCAATCCCTTCATGGACTAAAACCTCCAGGAAGTTTCTGCCAGAGTTATAATAAACCTTTACTTTATCCCCTCTATTATTCTGATTTTTCCTTTTTTCCATTTTATCACCTCCTTTATCCTCCATTCACCCTCAACATCACCAAAATATATAATATACCTTGCAATACCTTTATGCCAGGGTTGGAGCCTCACCCCCCTGAGTAAAAGATAATCAAAACCAGTAAAATCCCCTTCCCTTACATCACCACAATATATATCCACATCAATCCCCAGTTTAGTCTTTATATGCCTTAAAAATACACACTTCTTCTCCCTTCTCTCTGCCAGAGTAACATTTAATTCTTCATTTATTATCTTTAATACAAAACCACCAACGCCACTACCTGCACCAAGGTCAAGCAGTGTTCCTGTTCTTATCTTTAAGGAAAGCAGGTATACTGGATGAACCAGGAAATCCCAGACCCAGTCTTCATCATCCCTGCCAATAAGGTTTATCCTCCTGTTCCACCTGAGGAGTTCAGATACATACTCCTCTATCCTTTTTATCTTCTCCTCGGGAAGGTTAAAATGTTTCACGTGAAACATTCCTTAAAAATACCATCTCAATTCAATCCTTTTTGTGTTAAACCCAATATCAGGGAGGGTTTTGAACCTGTATAACTTTACATCTACATATGTGTCAATCAGTGCAAGAAACCAGACAAGCCCATCCCACCACAGGGTATCATAAAAAACTGCCCTGCGATAGTTTAATTCAGGCTCTCCCACACCCCCATTCAAAAACCCATCCCTTGCCTCTTTGTACCACTTATAATTGTAGTATGTCTGGTAAAGCAGGTATCCCTGTGAACCTGCAAAGACAACCCCTTTGAGGTAGTTCTCAGTATAAAACTGTCCTCCACCAGGGATAAAGAGGGACAATAGAATCCCTGTTTTAACGGATTTACCAATCAGGATGAAGATAAGGGTAACCATATGAGAAACTCTGTGCCCTTCCCTTTTTCACTCTTCACATCCACCCTTCCTCCATGGTCTTCCACTATCTTCTTCACGATGGTAAGTCCAAGCCCTGTTCCACCGCTCTTGGATGTGAAGAATGGCTCAAATATCCTTCCACGAATCTCTGGTGGAATCCCGGGACCATTATCCCTGAAACTCAAAAGGCAGAAGTCACCATCCCTACTGGTTGTTATGGTTATCACACCACCATCCATTACCTCAATGGCATTCATCACTATATTATTAATCACCCTTTTAATCTTCATTGGGTCAAGAAAACAGGGGAGATTCTCACCCTCTATCTGAATATCTATTCCTTTCTCCTCTGCAACAGCCTTCAATGGCTGGATTGTACTGTTTAAAACATCAATAATCCTGGCAGGAACAGGGTGCAGGGTATCCTTACCCCTTGAAAACTCAAGGAAGTCCTGGATTATATCAAGCATCTTATTAACCTCATCCCTCAATATCTTAACAATCTCCTTCCTTTCATTGAAGGGTAAATCCTCCCTTTCCAGAAATTCAAGGTATCCTTTTATAACCGCAAGTGGACTTTTAAGGTCGTGAATCACTGTACCAGCAACCTTCCCCAGCGTTGATAGCCTTGTCTCCCTTCTAACATCCTCAATCACCCTCTCATTTGACTTTCTCAACCTGTTTGAGAGGGTCTGTAAAATCTTTAATCCTGCCTTTGGATTTATCTTTAATAGTTCCTGAAACCCATCCCTGTTAAGGATAAAGACCTCTGTGTCCTCAATTGCCCTGACCGTTGCAGACCTTTTCACACCTTCAAGAAGGGCCATTTCTCCAAAAAACTCACCATCGCCAAGCACAGCAATCACACTACCACGGGAAGAAACCTCTACCTTTCCCTTGATTATCACAAAAAACTCGTCCCCTTCTTCACCCTCTCTAATAAGTATATCTCCCTGTTTAAAGGTCTTATAAACACCCTTTTCCAGTATCTCTTTCAGGGCCTTTTCTGATAAACCATCAAAAAGTTCGCACTTTATCTTCATGATAAAAATGTTTCACGTGAAACATTATTCCGCTCTCCTGAATCTTGCACCAAAAATCCTCATCTCCCTGGGTAGATAGGTGATGTTCAATTTTGGTATCTTCTGGGCATCCTCAACAACACTACCAACAACCTCAGCCACATACTCAAGGTGTCTTTCTGTATAAACCCTTCTGGGTATGGAAAGCCTGATGTATTCAGGGGTATCAGAGGCAGCAAGGTCTCCACCAAAAACCCCAACCCTTATTCCACCTTTAACAAAAATCTCAGATGCAAGTGCAAAACCAGGAAACTGGTGGTCAGGAAGTATCTTTGATGCAATAATATAGACAGCATGCCCACCTGGAGGGTCAAACACGGGTATTTTTTTATCCTTTAATAATTTGTGCAGATACTCCACCTGATAAATTCTATGCTGGATATAATCCTCTTCCAGTGTCTCTTCAAGCCCGTTAACAATTGCCCATATATCCCTGTCTGGAAGGCCTCCATGGCTTGGGAATCCTTCCTTCACTGTCATAACCTCAATCACCCTATTATAAAGTTTCCTTGAACCCGTCATAAAAAGCCCACCTGTGTTGCACAACCCGTCCTTCTTAGTGCTCATATAAACTGTTTCAGCAAAGGAGAAAACCTCCTTAACCACATCCCTGAACCTCTTCTTCCTCTTCTCCGTCTTCCAAATAAAGTAACAGTTCTCAGCAAACCTTGAGGCATCAAATATAACGGGGATATTGTATTTTTTTAACAGTAATGAGAGTTTCCTCAGGTTATCAAGGGAAACGGGTAAGCCATACCTTGTATTATTAGTTAATGTCATCAGTATAAATGGGATACAATCTGATGATGCCTTTAAGAGGTCCTTCAGCCTCTTTATATCAATGTCTCCTCCATCACCTGGCAAGTCAATTGGTTCACCACCATTCCTTTCAATTATAACCCTTGTTGTCTCAAACAGTGAGTTTGAGGGAATAATATCCCCCTTTTTCACCAGTATCTCAAACAGTATATCCTCTATTGCCCTTCCCTGATGCATAGGGAGTACATAGGGAAATCCAAAGTGTTCCTTAACTGATTTCCTCAATAAATAAAACCCTTCCTGAAAAGCGAAAGACTCATCACCAGAGAACATGCTTCCAAGTTGTTTTATGCTCATTGCAGATGTACCACTATCCGAGACAAGGTCAATAAATACTGTTTTTGATGGTAAAAGAAATGGATTGAACCCTGCTTCCTCAATAGCCCTTTTTCTCTCTCTGTATGGAAGCAGTTTAATGGGTTCAACCAGTTTAACCTTATACGGTGGAACTATCATAACAATACCCTCCTTAAATTTAGGCCTCCATATCCATAACCAGAACCTGCTTCCTTTTCATAATATATGGAAAATCTAAAATTTCCAGATACCTTTCCAATTGTTATGCGGAACAACAGTGACCTTGTATAATAGGTCCTTTTTTCATATTCATACTCAAACCATACCTTCTGAACCTGATTTATATGTAAAAGCCCTGCACCTGGAGAGATGTAAAAGGTAGAAACGAACAGTGGATATTCCAGCAGAATCTTCAGAAAATACGTGTAAACCTTCATCTCTTTATAATTCACGGGTTTGTTCACCGTCGGAAAATTGAAGACCCTTGAGTACTCAACTCCTATGGAAGGTTCAAACCCTTCTTCAATGAAATAAATATAACCACCAACGTTATAAAACCATTGTGGGGGTGAGACACCCCCACCCCCACCAACAGAGAACGTAATAACACCCAGAAAAAAAACTATCATTTATTAAGGTCTGTATCTATCTGTGCCTTCTGGAGTTTACCTGAGTAATCAACATAAACCGTCTTTATCTCACCAAAGATTTCATAAACCCACTTTCCACCTTCTCTATGCCCATTCCCTGTATTCTTCACACCACCAAATGGGAGATGGCACTCTGCACCAATGGTTGGAGCATTCACATAGGTGATACCTGCCTCAAGAAGTTCTATGGCCTTCATTGCCTTTCTCAGATCTGTGGTGTAGATGGAGGATGAAAGTCCATAGGTTGAGTTGTTTGCAAGTTCAATTGCATGGTCAAAGTCCTTAGCCTTTGTCACAGAGAGCACAGGACCAAATATCTCCTCCTGGAATATCCTCATCTCTGGCTGGACATCAACGAAGATGGTTGGCTCAATGAACCAGCCTTTAGAACACTCTCCCTCTGTATATCTCTTTCCTCCAAGTATGAGTTTTGCACCTTCATTCTTTCCTATCTCTATGTATTCCAGTATCTTATTCATCTGACCCTCATTTATCACAGGCCCCATGTCCACGCTTTCATCCAGTCCATTCCCTATCTTCAACTGTTTTGCCCTCTCAACAAGCATCTCAATGAATTTATCGTAGATGGGTTCATGGAGAATGAGCCTTGATGTGGCGGTGCACCTCTGACCTGTTGTCCCGAATGCACCCCAGAGCACACCTTCAAGTGCAAGTTCAAGGTCTGCATCATCCATGACAATCTGTGGATTCTTTCCACCAAGTTCAAGTGAAACCTTCTTCAGCATCTTACCAGCAATCTCTGCAATCCTTGAGCCTATGGCAGATGAACCTGTGAATGAGATAACACCAATATCAGGATGTGAAATAATTGCCTCACCAACCCTTGAGCCTGTTCCATGCACAATATTCACAACACCCTTTGGGACCCCTGCCTCAATCATTATTTTAACCAGTTCTGTTGCGGTTGCAGGTGTATCAGAGGCAGGCTTGAAAACAACCGTGTTTCCCAGCAGAAGTGCAGGAACCATCTTCCAGCAGGGGATAGCCATGGGGAAATTCCATGGTGTGATAAGGCCTGCAATACCAACGGGTTTCACAATTGTGTATGCAATCTTATCCCTGAGTTCTGAAGGTGTTGTAACACCGAAGAGCCTCCTGCCCTCACCAAATGCATAATAAAGGGTATCAATCCCCTCCTGCACATCCCCCCTTGTCTCCTTCAGAATCTTTCCCATCTCCCTTGTCTCAAGTTTTGCCAGCTCCTCCTTCCTCTCAACCATGATATCTCCTGCCTTCCCCAGAATCTTCGCCCTTTCAGGCACAGGCAGGGATGCCCATTCCTTCTGCGCCTTTTTTGCAGCCTCAACAGCCCTGTAAACATCCTCCTTCCCTGAGGAGGGAAATACACCTATAACCTCATCCCAGTTTGCGGGGTTTCTGTTCTCAAAGGTCTCCCCGCTCACAGCGTCAACCCACTCACCGTCAATGTAGTTATAATATCTCTCAGCCATACTACCTCCTTTTTTTACACAGGTTAACACATAAACCCATTTAAGTCAACAGGGAACTTAATGGCCTTTAAATTTTGTGAAAAGTACCCATCTCTCAGAATCGACAAAACCATACCCTGTATATAATTTCCCAAAAAAAATAATAACCTATTAAGCCGCAGGGTGACAATTTACCAAGAAAAGTCTGTCTATCGTTTTATTTTTTTATGCTACTTCTGAAAGGGCAAGACAAATCAATCAGCCAGCGAATGATTATAATTCTCTCTGGAAAATCACAAAATATATGGGAGCAGGCTGACACGTTCAGGGGATTCCTGAAACGGAAAGAGTCACTTCCTGCTCCCGTATAATTATAACAAAAAATGCCCATTTCCGCAAGTATAAAAATTTTCACCATACTGTAACAATAAAATCAAACCCTTATATTCAACCGAGCAGACAAATGAAGAAGTTTCAAGTTATTAAATCAAGGTTTACCTCCTTCTGGAAGTTTTTCTTCTTGTATTTCTCCTTTTATCCATCGTTATTTTAATAACAAGCCAAAGTTTCCTACTTTTAATGAAAAAAAATCTCCAAACTGGCTATACTACTACATTCTGGAAGATTTTGTCTGTATATACTAAACCTTAATTATCCCAAATATCTCTATCAACTGTCTCTCAGGCATCAAAAGATAATAAGAAACCCATCACACTGAAAAGAGGGATTCAAACTGTCAAATTGTCATCCTAACGTCCCCACAGGGGGTTCCCAAGTCATAGGTTGAACCTATACTGAATTTTAAAGAATAATTGGTGGCTTTGTATTTCAAAGTCATTATACCTCGCATAAAAAATTGATGAATTCAACCCAATAAAAAATACTGAAAAAGGAGAAGGTTGATATTTAACAAGGGGCATAATATCCAATTGTTTTGATAACCTGTTGTAATCAAGGCAAAAACGGACTGAAAAAAGCCTTGAGAAAAAGTATTCCATTTTACCATATAGAAGTGTAATATCAAACACATTGTCCTCCCACATCTTCCTGAAAAGCCAGTATCTCTGATAGGAAATTTCAAATCTGGCAAATGGGAAGGGCGTTAGAACTGTATATAGATAGAGATTTCTCTCGTAGCCATAGCTTAACTCACTGTAGTTTATGGTTTTTCCAATGCTAAAGTAGGAGTTTAAAGATATGTATTTAATTGGCCGGGTGGATAGATTTATGGTGTAATCCCATAAATTGGAAAAGTATTCTTCAAAGTATCTTGTTCCACCTTTGTTATATGAGAGGGAAACAGAGGTTTGTTTTATAAGGTTTGCTTGCAAAGAAACCGAAATTTCATCCCTTTTCTTTACATTGTTAAAGTTTCTCTCAATCAAATAATCTATATACAGATCAACTTCATTAAAACCATATCTATTTGGACGAACTTTAGGGCTTATGTAAAAACTATTCCTCTTCAAATTGTTCTGGCTTATAAATCCCAGATTACTCCGGAATGCAGGGGAAAGAATATGATATGTAACACCAGCAGAAAGATACTTAAAATAAATGTCCGACTTTAAATAATGCGCATATCCTTCAAAAAGTTCTCCATCAAATTTCCCTGTATATTCATCAAAAGAGATAGAGTTAAAACCAGGAGTCAGAGATGAATCAGAAGGTTCCTTTGTTTTTGAATAAGCCCCCTGATATGTAATAATCAGGTGATTGAAGAATTTATTTCTTGCATCCAGAGAGTAAATCGTATTGTATCCATCCTCTTCTTTTCTGTTGCCAACAATAATTCCCATTTGCATATGCTCAGAAATGTTTCTTTCCCCTCTTATCAGGTTTGAATAAGAAGTTTTATCAGAATAAATAACCCTGGTTAAATCCTCAAAGGGGATTATCCATGGTGTGTTATTATCCTTCGCAGACAACAAAACAAAATTATTGCCCATTAAATTTCCACTAACCTTCAAAGCATAAATGGGATTATTTATAGTCCTTGTGTATATCAGATCCAGGGGTGTCTCCAATATAGACTTACCCTCCTGAAAGAATGGCCTTTTTTCTGTATAGTAAATAGCAAAAGGTGTGTTCACATCAAGTTGGGGTGCATCTGCCTCAATCTCTGCAAAATCCGGGTTGATTGCAGCATCAATTCCAAGATTGGAAAATGGATTATATCTTAATGATACACCGCTTTTGTAGTAAACTTTATCTTCATTGTATCCATTTGTTCCCCTATACCCTTCCTGAGAGGCAGAAAGATAAGGTATAAATGTGATATATTTATGCCTGGAATGAATGGGTTTATTTATGATAAATGTCCCACTCTGGGAAAGCATCCCGGGAATATTTTGAGATAGTGGTGCCCAGGCATACATCTCCATTGTTTCTCTGGGCCTGAGCCTTAATAATTCAACCCTCCATGTTTTTAAAGGTTTCTTGCTAAAATTGAGCGATGAAAAGGGTATCCGAATTTCTGCTGTCCAGCAGCTATCCTCAATCCTGGATGCTACCATCCATTCTGTATCGTATGAATAGTCCTCTCCACCTTCGTCTTTTTTCCTTATACCATCCATCTGAACCCCTTTAGGGTTGGTAGCAAATATATACGCATCTTTTAAGTCACCATAGGTATCAAGATAAACTATAACTGCATCATCACCAAAAAGTTTGTCCCTTTCTGTGAAATTTGCCCTTACTTTTGACATATCATTTTCATAACACTTAAAAGCAATATACAAATATTTATCATCAAAACCAACAAAAACCTCTGTTTTAACAGGTGGCTCTGTGTTTTCATCCGGAAGAAATTCAGTAAAGTTTCTCAATCTCTTTGCAGATGTGTATTCATCGTCATCAACATAACCATCAATTGTGGGCGAGCTGGTCAGGTATGGAAGAATTACTACAATGTCTTCGGGTAGGTTTGGCTTCCATTCATTATCTAATGGATTTGAAAAAATTAAAACAATCAAAAAAGCATTATAAAACATATCACCTCCTCTGTTTAAAGTTTTCCAGATTTATAAAGTCCATTCTCTTTATTGCCATGTAACCCAAAAAATAAAGACATACTCCTATTAACCCTACGGTTAACTTTTCCAGATATCCAGATAAGGGATGATAGTAGGTTAAATAGAAAGGATTAAGATATTTATAGACGGAAAAATTCCCTATCAACCTCTGCACTCGTGGCAGTAACCAGGAAACAAATATTAAGAACGAAACTAAAACGCCAAAAAATTCCTCTAAACCTATTAATAGAATATAGATCCCACTCCAGAAGAGAAAATTACTTGTTAAACAAAGCATCATTAGATGATAACCATTCATCCTTATGATTGGTTGAAACAGGAAAAGGCTTGCTATACACAATATTACCCAGATAACCATAGCCCTTCTTAAACGTTCTTTGAAAATATAGATAAGGGAACCAGGGATTGTCACCATTCTCTCCAGAAGATTATTCTTCTTCTCAATACTGAAAATACCAAAACAGATAAACGAAAAAATATACGGTAATACTATCTCAAAAAGAATATAAAAGAGCATTGTGCTGTCAATTTTCAAAAATTTAACAAATCTACTTACAAGGATGAGTATAAAAACAATAAATACGAAAGTGGAAGGGATTTTGCTAGAAACTTTTCTTATTTGCATTTTTTGAAAAGAAAACTTTGCCATTAAAAAAATTCCAATAGCCCCTATAATTAGAAAAACATTCTTTTTTGAGATAATCCATATTCCTGTGGATATTAGAAAAATAAAAAATTCATTTTGAACTAAAATACCCAGAAACATAACAACGAAGGAAAAAATTGAGGTATAGAACAAAGGTTTTAATATAATGTGTTTTATTGAAACAAGGACAAACTTACCTTCTGGTAAATTCATTTCAAAAACTATCTTCTCAATAATGGTTATAAAAAATAACAATAAAAAAATTGCAAATGCGATTGAAAGGCCTGCTGCCCATCTTATTGCAAAAATCTTTATTCTGGCAAAGGGTTTTGATTTCAAATATTCTTTATCTTCGTCTGATGATAAATTGTCATAAAAGATAAGAAATGTTAAAACTGGAATAAGGAAAATCGAATTTATGCTTTCTATTGCATTGATTGTCTCTCTTATACGATAAATGCTTGCCTGAAAGCCTAGTGGAGATATATAATAGGAGTAAAAGAAACAAATAAGAAAGAAACCTATTAAAATCCATACCTTCATTTTCTCCTTAATAAAAGGTAAAAAATATTCAAATACTGCGAAGTTTCCATACATAAAAATCCTCCAGCGTTGGCTTAACCTTTTTCAAAGACTTTAATCCTTTAATGGCTGTTTTATTTTCTGATATTATCCTGAGTCTTACATCCTTTCCTTCATTTCTAAATTTTACAACTTTATATCCTTCAGATATTGCGGAAATTTCAGTATCTGGCACGAATGTCTCAAATACTTTTCCATCAATTGTATGAATTAGATCGTCCACCACGCCATCCGCCAGAACTTCACCATTTTTTAATATTATTACGCTATGACAGAGACTTTCAATGGCGGAAACTATATGGGTTGAAAAAATAATGATTTTTTCACGGGATAACCTGGTCAGAATATTCATTATTCTAATTCTCTCTACTGGATCAAGACCAACGAGAGGTTCATCAAGTATTAGAAAGTCCGGGTCTGAGAGAATAGACTGGGCAATACCTACCCTTTGAATCATCCCGCTTGAACAATCAGAAAGTGGCTTGTGCATAAAATCGGTTATATCAATCATCTGAATTATGAATTTCACTCTGTTCTCCAATGCATTTCCTTTCAAGCCATAAAGATAACCAATCCTCTTCAGAAATTGAACAGGTGTAAGGTCCCTGTAAACCCCGAATTCTTGCGGTAAATAACCGATCCTCCTTCTGTATTTATTTATTCCAAACTCATACAAATTTTTATTATTTATTAATATTTCTCCCCCTGAAGGTTGTAATACCGTTGAGACTATTCTAAGCAATGTGGTCTTACCAGCACCATTTGGACCCAGAATACCTATAATTCCTCTATCCGCATAAAAAGAAATATTAATATCATTAAGAGCAACCGTTCCGCCCTTAAAACTTTTTCTAATCCCTTTTAGTTCCACTTTTTCTACTTTATTTTTCATCTTTGATTATCCTCCCTTTTCCAACCAGAATGTTGGTTTTTGAAAGGTATAATCTACCACAGGTTGAACCTTTAAGTATCAGGTCAAGATACCCATCCCTATCTATATCCCCTGCTATTAGATAAGGGGACTCTTCAAATTCATCACCTTCTATCCTCCCCTTCCATTCACTTTCTCCATGTATATTTATCAGATATAAATTTCTTGCCTTATCAACAGAAAGAACCTTCCATTTTCCATTAATTTTGAGTATTAAAGGAGGCTCAGCAGACTCTTCCACCATCCTGTATCTCCACAGAACCTTCATATCTTTCCTGTCCAGAAGGATCAATGTCCCTTCGTATGTTCCCACAAGAAGACCTTCTCTATTCTCATCAATGGGTATGGGTTGAATTGACCTTATAATCCGACCCTTTCCCGCTGACCCCTTCTTCAGAATTTTGCCATTTTCAGCAATCTCAAAAATATCTCCGAAAATTGTTCCCACAAAGATACCTTCCTCTGTAGCATTCATATAGGTTATAAAATTCGGGCCTGGTAAAATCCAGAACATTGCCCCCATCTTCAGTCCAAGGTCAGCAGACCAGAGAAAGGTATCCTTCTTCACATCATAACAGGTCAAAATGTTGCTTCCCTTTGAGGAAGTCATGTAAACCCTTCCATTATATACATCATAACCCATGCTTCCAAGCATTGTGGAGGTTTTTTTCTTTCTTACAATCTCAAGACTTTTTAAGTCCAGAACCTCAAAAGTAGAGCAATTTCCCTCAAAGATAAAGAGATAGTTTTCGGATTTTTTTATGTCTTTTATCTCTTTCTCCGCTTTTATTTTTTTAACCAGATCGCCTGAAAGGGTATAGATATAAATGGTTCCCGAATAATCACCTACAAATATAAGGCTGTCCGCCATTGTGAAACCATAGTAAACAGAAGAATTTATATCAATAGACCACATCTTCTTTGAGTTTTTTATCACTATAAGCCCACCTTTATCGCGATAATATACTCCTGCAAGTAGATAGATGTTTCCGTCATATTCGTATAACCTGGGGAAGACCTGACAGAAAACCGTGTCTGGTGAACCCGTTGTAATCCATGGAGAAAAAGATAGATTGAAACTTATAAAAATATGCAATAAAAACAATGAACACCTCCCTGCTTAAGTGTTGATACGCATAACTCTTTCTCACTTTTACAAAAAGGATCGCAGTAATATACTTCTTCCATCCCGTAGGATAGAATAAACAGATAAAAGTTCTTTCTTTTCTTACCCAGAATAATCCTCCATTCTATCCACTTATTCGCCAATAAGATTAATATACGTATAGGTTGTGTCAAGGTGGAGAAGAGGGAATATCTGTTTCAAAAAAGACAAAGATAAACTCTAAGTATGGTCACTCCAGCATATATCGTTTTCTCCACAACCAGAAGCACCGTCGCTGACACAAATGTCCCAATGGGCACAAACAGGCTTCTTGGCTCTTATTAATTGATCAGGTGCGTTAAGCAACTCAAAGTCAGGGCTATCAGGTATGTTTGCCATGTTTACCTCCTTTAAGAACCTTCTCCCCATGCCTTATTTCATCAGGTATGTCTTCTATGGTGATTGTGTGTCCCCCTTCTATCCTTATTCCTCCATCACTTGGTTTCACTTTTTTCCTTTCTACCATTTTTAGAATTATTTTTATAGCAATTACCTTCGTTTTAATGGACTTCAAACTTTCTTCATTCTGTTTTCCAATGAAACATAACCAGAAGATTTTTCTTAAAAGTCCTTTTTGAACCTCATTTAAATTTTCTTTGATTTTTCTTATGTTTAGATATACCAGGGCAAAATATACATGGTGCCTATGGTCATAAGTAACTTCTCCTTCTTTTATATATTTATTGAGCAATTTTAGAATATAAGAATAATTGTTCATATAGAATTCTACATTCTTTCCAAAAAGATTTTTTAACAAATCTGCTTTTGCATGCTCTACGGACTTTTTTGAATCGGCATACCATCCATGTCTCTGGGGTGCAAGCCCAACACCAGTGATATAATCGTCTCCTTTATAAACTGGATGTTCATGGCATTCAAACCAGGGTGGAATATATCTATCTCCTCCATAGTATGCAATCAAAATACACACAAGCATTTATCTTTCTCCATTTTTCCAGAACCTTTAAACTTATATGTTCCATGAAAAAACATAACCCTTTTCTTCAATCCAGCATCTGTAATAGGAACCAATTAGAAATCTCATAAACTGGCTCTTTATAACATTACAATTCTAACAATATTTCCCCTTTTTTCAAGCAATTTTGAACAACCCCTTTTGTGTTTCAATTAAGTGATAAATGCATGTTCCATCTATACAACATCATTTTTTTGAATAAAATCTGTCTGGTTAAATGCCTTGAGGAATGTATTTTAACTTTATATTCTTCTTTCCTCTTTTAAAAACCATAAACACCGTGTCTCTATCATTTTTTGATAAAAGTGACCTATATGCCCAATCCTTTTTCTTTCTAACAGAATATCCCTCAATTTGAAGTAAACAATCCCCTGGTTTAATCCCTAAGGAATCTGCTATAGAACCCTCTTTGACATCTTTTACTATAAATTCGTTCTTCCAGAACATCTCTTCTATTTCAGGACTGATGCCCAGAGGCATCCATCTCTTCCATCGGAAGAGGCTGTGTTCAAAAGGAGTAGGGAATCCATACTCTATCCTTTTTTTAATTTTTTCATCATCTATCAAACCACAAAGCACTTTCATAAACTTTTTTATATCAACATGCCTGAAGTATGGAGAAGGGATAGATAGATTAATGGCTTTACCAATTATTTCCTTTCCATATTTTTTATCAATATCGTAAAGTATAGATTCGTATGTACTATTGGCTCCTTCTATTAATTTTTCAAATTTGGGTATTCCATTCTTTTGATATGGATATGAGTAAAACCAGGCAGTATCTCCGTATATAGAGTAAAGATATGGGATAACCCCTACCATAGGTGCATAGTGAGACCAGTCATCTGCACCAATTGAAGGAGGATATACATTAGAAAAAGGCTGAAATGATACCCTTGCCATTTCATGAGCATATGAAAGTATTGGGTTATGGATTTCACCTTTAAGAAAAGCTTCTTTATCTTCAATCTTGGACCAGATTGTATTAAAAGGCTGTGAATAAGTAGTATATCTTATCCTTTCTTCTTGTGATAGATAAACATATATAAAAACGGTTTCTGGCATGGGAATAGAGTATATACTATCATACACAACATACATGCTGTTCATAAGTCTTGCAAATTTATGGGCCTGGGAAGTACTGAAAAGATTCCCATCATAATACAACTTTATATTTTTGAACCTTTCAACACGCAATTTTCTCTCTGGATGTTTGAACCATTTTATATTTGTAATACACAATTTATCTTTTACAAAACCCCATTCTCCAATGGCTGAAAGATCACTTTCATACATAATCCCATCTCGCTTTCTTGAAATAGAAAAATAGCCCATATTTACATCCCTCGCCCCTCCCAACGCTTCTACACTATTCCCCACTTCTATGGTTATACTCTTTCCCTTTTTAAATGGGTTTGGGAATTTTCCAACAAAGATATAGTCTTCCGCAACAAAGGTCGTGTCCAGAAAATAAACACTATCCTTTGTAAATTTTACAGAAATGTAGTCAAACAATTCTTTAATTTCTACTATTCCTCTCCATGTTGTTATAATAAGGAGGTCTTTGCTTTTATATTTTTTCCACTCAGACAACTTATGTAAACAAGGCGTTTTACCCACAAAATAATCAGAAAAATAACTCTCATAGGCCCCATAAGGATAACAATTTTCTTCATAAAGAATAACATCATACGCAAGAAAAAATAAGATTATCATATCTTCCTCCTGATTTTTTATTGAAGTTTTTAAACCCTATTACTGTCCGGGTTAAACCTATAGTACCAGAATTCTTCAAGTTGACAAGAGAAATTTTTACCTCAACTCATAAATCAGTGTCTTCTGTCATTATCATCCTCCTGAGTTACCAGGGAACTATTCAAAACAAAATAGATAATACCTCCAGGAAGAAAAACCATAAGCAGGAGTATAAGTACAAGCCAGCTTCCATTAAAGCTCCATCTAAGAACCTTCTCCATATTACCTCCTCTTTTTATTTTTTACCCTCTGTTTGTTCATTTTATTCAAATGCAAAACTTCAGTCAAGTATTCCCAACCTTTTTCAAAAGATTTTAAGGGGAAAATTTCTGCCCTGGCTGATTTTGAGAAATAACCCCAACATTTTGACATTCACATAAACTTACCTTATAATATTTATATGGAGAACCCTTATCCAGGCTCAAAGGTGCTGATACAGTGATGGATGGCAAGGTGGAATGACAACAAAAACTGGTTTCAGAGAGGTTCACCAGAAATATTATCCTGGTGAGAAGTTGAATCTTGTAAATGGAATAAAATAGACCTTTACAAGAATGTTTTTTGTGTTATAAATACGAAAAGGGAGGAAATATGAGAAAGATAACCTTGCTTTTAACCGTGATGCTTCCAGTACTTATCCTTTCCCAACCAATGGAAGGGGATAAATCCATCTCTATCTCAGGGAATGGTGTTCTATGGCCTGATTCAATAAGGATGGTTGATGTGGGTATTACATCAGGGTATTTTTTCAGGGATAACATTGAGGTGAACATTGGTTTAGGTTATCAATATGCAGTTTCATCCAATTCTGTAACCCTCTTTCCTGGTGTTAATTATGGATTTATTCCATCTGACCAATTGCTCTTTATGGTAGGGGTATCCATTCCTTACGACTTCAACAACAAGATGTGGTCAACTGATTTTAATGTGCACCTCATATATTTCCTATCTGAAATGGCTGGCCTGAAATTCACAAACACCTTTGAGATTACCCCTTCAACAGACGAGAAAACCGATAGGGTGTTTTTTGGAGCAATCCTTTACTATTGATGGACAGGCTTAATTCCATATTCAAGTGGATTGAACATATAAGCCAGACCCTTGACTTTGAAAAGAGGATTGAACTTGTTATGGATGCGGCAAAGGAACTCACGGATGCAGAGGCCAGTTCTCTACTTTTACTTGATAAAAGGTTTGATGAACTCTACTTTGTATGTGCCACAGGTGAGGCGGGGAAGCAGGTGAAGAACATCCGTATTCCCCTTGGGACTGGAATTGCTGGATTTGTTGCCCAGAATGACGAGGTTGTGATTGTGAACGATACATCAAAGGATTCAAGGTTCTTCAAAGGTGTTGACGAAAAAACGGGTTTCAGGACACGGTCAATCCTCGCACTCCCATTAAAGATCGGTGGTAACATCACAGGCGTTGTTGAGGTTTTGAATAAAAGGAAGGGTGGATTCACAGCAGAGGATGTTTCAATACTCCAGAGGCTTGTTGTTTATGCTGCATCTGCCATAGAGGAGGCAAGAATCCTTGACAGGGTTCTCACCAATGTTGAAACCCTGAAAGAGGAAATAGAACGTTATGCAAGGCCTGTGTGGAAGAGTGCTGGATTCAACAATGTGATAAATCAGGCTGAGATGGTGGCAAAAACAGACTCCATTGTTCTTTTACTGGGAGAGAGTGGAACGGGTAAGGAGGTTATTGCCAGGTACATACATTCACTATCTCCAAGGTCAAATGGTCCTTTCATTCCAGTTAATTGTGCTGCTATCCCTGAAAACCTCTTTGAGAGTGAACTCTTTGGTTATGAAAAGGGTGCGTTCACAGGAGCAGTAAAATCAAGGAAAGGATACCTTGAGAGGGCTGATGGAGGAACCCTGCTCCTTGATGAGATAACAGAGATACCCGTAACAATCCAGCAGAAACTGTTGAGGTTTATTGAGACAAAGACCTTTGAAAAACTTGGTGGAGAAAAAACTCTCAAGGCAGATATAAGGATAATCACTGCAACAAACAGGCGGGTTGAGGAACTGGTTAAATCGGGTGCTTTCAGGAAGGACCTTTATTACAGGCTTAATGTCTTCCCTATAGAGATTCCACCTTTAAGGGATAGACCAGATGATATAGAACCACTTACACATCACTTTATAAGGATGATAGGTGATGAGATAAAAAAGAAAGTAACAGGTATTACCAGGGAGGCATTAAAAAAATTGAAATCCTACTCCTGGCCCGGGAATGCAAGGGAATTGAGGAATGTGATTGAGAGGGCAATCATCATTTCAAAATGTGAGACCATAACAGAAAAGGAGATAATCCTTCCAGAGGAAGGTATTGGGGAAGAGGAAGGGCTTGTTCCCCTTGATGAGGCGGTCAAGAATTTCAAGAGAAAATACATAAAAAAGGTTCTATCAAGCTCAAGGAATCAGAAAGAGGCTTCAAAGATCCTTGGTATTCAGTATTCCTACCTTTCAAAACTCATAAAAGAACTTGGTTTGAAATGAAAGAAATAATTGTTGTAAGCGCATGTTTATGTGGAATCAGGTCAAGATACGATGGTAAATCAAAGTATGTTGAAGATATAATGAAACTCGTTGATAATGGTGAAGCAATACCCCTCTGTCCTGAGATGCTTGGAGGGCTCCCTGTCCCAAGACCAAAGGCAACCATAATGGATGGAAGGGTTGTGAATGAGCATGGAGAGGATGTAACAGAGGCATTTAAAAGGGGTGCAGAAAGATTTGTCTGTATTGTTGAAAAACTCGGGGTTAAAAGGGTGATTATGAAGGATGGGAGCCCCTCCTGCGGTGTGAAATACACAAATAAAAACTGGAAAAAAATAGAGGGAAGTGGAATAACCACCTCCCTCTTAAAAGAGAGAATAAAGGATATAAAGATTGATTTTATTCCCTGAGGATTATAGGTGTAACCACATACAGAACCCTGTGATTTGCAGGGTCTTTTATTAAAACAGGTGATTCACTATCACCGAATGAGATCTCAACAATATCACCCTCCATCTTTCTTAAAAACTCAAGAAGGCTTGACGCACTCATACCAATCCTCAGGTCTGAACCTGTATATTCACCTGAAAGTTTCTCTGTTCCGCTTCCAAGTTCAGACCTTGAAGTGACTTCCATTGTATCCCCACCAAGGATAAGTTCAACTGACTTTGTCTTATCGGGAGAGAATACAGATACCCTTCTCAAAACCGATGAAAAAACCTCTTTCTTTACTCTCAACACATTTGGATTATCCTCAGGTATCACAGACTTATAATCGGGGAATCTATCATCAATAAGCCTTGATATGAGTGTATAATTTCCAAGCTGGAAGAACACCTTTGTTTTATCCCATCCAAACTTAACATTGTCCTTACCAAGCCTCAATACCTCATTCAGTATTTTTGGTGGTATGATGATACTGAAAGGCTCAAGGTTTATCTCCATATCCTCTGTATATATTCCCATTCTGAAACCATCTGAACCAACCATGGTTGATTTTCCATCACCATACTCCCAGTAAAGACCTGATAATGCCATCCTTGAAGGCTCGGATGAAACACAGAAAACCGTTTTTTCTATTGATGCCCTTAAAAATTCCATATTTAATTCAACAATTGTTCCGGGAATTTCACTGGGAAGTTCTGGAAATTCATCCCTTTCATAAAGTCCAAGTTTAAATTTTCCATTTTTATAACTTATAACTACCTGGTTTTCAATCCTTTCAAAAGTAATTTCCTCATCAATCTCTTTGAGAACACTCTTCACTATCTTTGCAGAAATTGCACATGAACCCACATCCTCAATGGTTGCTGGAATACGTGCCATAACAGAGTTATCAAGGTCTGTTCCATAGGCTGTTAGACCATTTTTATCAGCAATCAACAGAAAACTTGTGAGAACCGGGTATGTTGCTACAG
>Ga0190303_1000390_pt1 | contig 18291 bp, 19 predicted proteins | sample 48700701_MG_FD_161672 | JGI IMG/M metagenome (GOLD analysis project Ga0190303, IMG submission 161672) | Hydrothermal vent sediment bacterial communities from Southern Trench, Guaymas Basin, Mexico - 4870-07-0-1_MG | ecosystem: Environmental > Aquatic > Marine > Hydrothermal vents > Sediment ...
TCGATCCTTGTTCTCCTTAAGAATATTCACAGGAAAAGCCCATTTTGCATAAGCCGCTAAAGCCCTGTAAAAAATGAGGCCTAGACCGACGAAGTAGACGAACAGTGGCCATCGAAACAGCTCGAACTTGCTGCCCGTCGGAATTATCTGATCCATAAAGTAGGCAGAGAAATAGAAGGCTACAGGAAGCGCGATAAACCACATGCCAATGTCATAGGCAAAATTCCTGTGTATTGCGCCGTACCAAGTCTTGTGCACGGTCAGCTTCTTTTCAACAGCTTTTTGAACGGCATTAAAGAAAGTAATATCTTGGGCGTTAACGGTCACGCTGCCCTCGTTCAGGGTCGCAGCCGACACAAGAGGGTTAGGATCAAATAACTCTGGCTTGCTGAAATCCAATAAAACAGAAATGCTATTTTTTGGATTGTTGCCATCTGCATTCCGTTTGAAGGAGTGAATGTTTGTGAAGAAGATAGATTTGATCGGCTTCGGTAGATTGGGGTCTTCAAAGACAGTTACCGCCTCGCCATATAGCTGTTGATCCCGAAGTCCATTCACCGTGATTGTTAGGCAAAATGCGTTATCAAGCAGAATTTTCTTGTGCTCAATCCATTGGTCATCCGTCATTTCGGGATCAGGCTGCAATTTTTCAATCGCCTGCTCACCAAAGGTTCTATTGATCGCATGCAAGTCGCGATAGACTTCCTTAATATCCTCCAGCGAAAGATGACAACCGCGCACGGGAATGACTTCCTCATACCAGCCGATTGGCCTGCGGTCTGCTGTGACGAGTGAAACTTCCGCCATAGGAACTCCTAATTTTTTGGGCTTCAACTAATGAATATCCCGCCAGAATGCTGGATATCTGACGCAACCGCTAGTTAAAAATGGACTGCGTTCTACACCCCAGTTACGAATCTTACAAAGCAGCCTTGCCTCCCCCCCCCATTATCTGCCTATATCATTCCAACGATAATCAGGGGGGATGCACATGGCCGGTGGCGCGAGTGTGCTGGAGGATGGCTCGACACTCAGCCGTCTGGACAGGAAATTATACAAAGTAGAACGCATACTGGCGCTGGTCAGCGGGCTCGCGGTGTTCTCGCTGATGATCCTCGCTGTTGTGTCCGTTGGCGGGCGCAACCTGTTCAACGCGCCGCTGCCCGGTTATGTCGACTGGATCGAACAGGTGATGCCGCTGATTGCCTTTATGGGCGTGTCCTATACCCAGCGCGATGGTGGTCATATCCGTATGGATATTCTGGTGGGCAAACTGAACGGCCGCGCCTTATGGCTGGCCGAATTCATCACCACGCTGGCGATGCTGATCCTGATGTTGGCGCTGGTTTATGGTGCGTTTTCGCATTTCCTGCGCAGTTTCGATTTCGCTCGCCCGCTCTGGAGCAATGATTCATCAATCGACATTGCCATCCCGCTGTGGCCCGCCAAATTGCTGGTGCCGGTGGCGTTTTCGGTGCTGTCCTTGCGTTTCATGGTGCAATTGGTGGGATATGGGCGGGCGTTCTTTTACGGGCTGGTCGAACCTGTCGCTGTGCCGCTGGTTATGTCTGCGGCCGCCCAAGCGGCGGAAGAAGCCGAACACGTCACCGACTATGATAAAGCGGGAGAAGCCTGATGGATCCTATTGATATCGGGCTAACCGTTTCAGCCGGTATGCTGGTGCTGGTGGTGCTGGGCATGCGGGTGGCGTTTGCGGCGGGCATGGCGGGGCTTGTCGGGCTGGTCTGGATCTTCTGGGCCAAATTCGGCTATGCGCCGGACCAGTTCGGCAAGGCGCTGATTGTGTCGATCAAGGTGGCGGGCCAAGTGCCCCACTCCAAGGTGGCCTCGCAAGCGTTGTCATTGATCCCGACCTTTATCCTGATCGGATACCTCGCCTATTACGCGGGCCTGACCAAGGCATTGTTCGAGGCCGCCAAACGCTGGGTCGGCTGGGTGCCGGGCGGCATGGCGGTGGCCACCGTGTTTGCCACAGCAGGGTTTGCTGCGGTGTCAGGCGCCTCTGTGGCCACGGCTGCGGTGTTCGCGCGCATCGCCATCCCCGAAATGCTCGAGGCTGGCTATAACAAACGCTTTGCGGCGGGCGTGGTTGCGGCGGCAGGCACCTTGGCCAGCCTGATCCCGCCCTCGGCCATCCTGGTGATCTATGCGATCATTGTGGAGCAGGACGTAGGCAAACTGCTGTTGGCCGGTTTCGTTCCGGGCGCGTTTTCCGCGTTGGTCTATACCCTGCTGATTATCGGCATGGCGGTCATCTGGCCCAGCGTCGGGCCCGCGATGAAGGGCTACACATGGGGCGAGCGGTTCAAATCCCTGCCCCCCGCCTTCCCGATCTTTTTCGTGGTCTTCATCATCATCTTCTTCATCTATAACCCGTTTGGCGGTGACGCATGGGGCACCCCGACCGAGGGCGGTGCGTTAGGGGCCTTCGTGGTGTTCACCATGGCGATGATGAAAGGCATGCGCTGGACCCAGCTAAAAGACGCGCTGATGGAAACCGCCAAGCTGAGTGCGATGATATTCACCATCATCTGGGGCGTGTTGATCTATGTGCGTTTCCTTGGTTTTGCCGACCTGCCCGGCGCGTTTTCCGACTGGATCACATCGCTGGAACAGTCACCGATGCTGACGCTGGTCTTTATCCTGCTGGCCTATGCGGTGCTGGGGATGTTCATGGACGCCATCGGCATGCTGTTGTTGACCTTGCCCGTGGTTTACCCCGCCGTGATGGCGCTGAACGGTGGCGAGTTTGTCTCGGCGGCTGACAGTGCATTCGGCATGTCCGGCCCGATGTGCGCTATCTGGTTCGGCATTCTGGTGGTGAAAATGGCCGAATTCTGCCTGATCACGCCGCCCATAGGCCTGAACTGTTTTGTGGTGGCCGGCGTGCGCGATGATCTAAGCGTGCAGGACGTGTTTATCGGCGTGACACCGTTCTTCATTGCCGACGGGATAACCATCGCATTGCTGGTGGCCTTTCCGGCAATCGTGCTCTGGTTGCCCAGCCTGGCCTCTTAACGTTACTTTAATTTCTACACTAAACCCATTGTTTTTGCACTGCATTAAACGATTCCTGTCATGGGAGCGTAAAAAATATTGTTGATGTAATCCTATGTTAACCCACGCCACCTAAACCAGTCCCATCGAACGATTGATAAGGGGATTTTTGGTGAAACGGTTTGGCAGTAATGGCCCCTGGGTTGTGCGATGACAGCGGTGCTTACATTACAGGAGCGGCTTGATTTCGGGGCGGTGACAGCCCTAAAAGCCGAAATCCTCGGCCAGGTGGGAAATGAACTCGAGGTTGACGCCTCGAACGTGACCCATATGGGCACGCTGTGCCTGCAAGTCCTGATCGCTGCGTCAAACGACTGGGTTCGCGCGGGGCATAAATTCAGCCTGACGTCCCCCAGTGACACCTGCACCACCCAACTTACCCTGCACGGTTTCACCCCCGACACATTAACCGGAGTGGCACAAACATGAGCCTGAACATCCTAGCTGTAGACGACAGTCGCACCATCCGCGACATGCTGAACCTGACGATGAACCAGGCGGGATTTACCACGCATCTGGCCGAAGACGGGGTGCAGGGGGTCGAGGTTTTGAAAGAAATGTCGCCAGCCCCTGACGCGATCATCACCGACATCAACATGCCGCGCATGGACGGGTTCGAATTTATTGTGGCTGTGCGTAAAATCGAGGAATTCCGCGCCATTCCGATTTTGGTGCTGACCACCGAAAGCGCGCCCGAATTAAAACAACGCGCCCGCGATGCAGGGGCAACCGGCTGGATCGTGAAGCCGTTTCAGCCGAAAAAACTGATCCGCGCCTTGCAAATGGTCACTGGGTAGGAATGCGCCATGATGGATGATGATGATCCAATGATCGAAATCCGCGCGTCATTCTTTGTGGAATGCGAGGAACTATTGGAATCCCTGCAAGACGGGCTCCAGATCATGGATGATGGCGTTGCGGATGATGAAACAATCAACGTGGTGTTTCGGGCAGTTCATTCGATCAAAGGCGGGGCTGGCGCTTTTGGACTCGAGGAACTGGTGCGGTTTGCACATCAGTTTGAATCGGTTCTGGACGGGGTGCGTTCGGGCAATATCGACGCTGACCGCAGTGCAATATCGGTGTTTTTTCAATCCGGCGACATCCTCGCCGATCTGGTCCGCGCCGCCCGCGATGACACACCCCAAGACTATACCAGCACCCAAGCCGTGCTGACCAGCCTGGAAACCATACTGGGCCACAGCGCCGCGGACGAGCCCGAAGAGGTAATCGACGATTTTCAACCGATGTCTCTGGCGCTTGATCTGGGGCTGGATGATACTGGTCTCACAGATGCTGGCCCTCCTGATACTCGCCTAGCGAATGACACCGACACCCCTGTTTTCGAGGATGGTTACACCATTCGTTTTGTCCCCGACAGCTCGCTTTATGCTTCAGGGAATGAACCCTTGCATCTGTTGCGTCTGTTGCGTGAAATGGGGGATATACAGGTGATGTGTGACACCACATCTATCCCCGCCTTGGCCGACATAGACGAAGAGAAGTCCTATCTATCATGGACAATCCACCTAACCACAGACGAGGAGGAAGACGCGGTTCGCGAGGTCTTTGATTTCGTCGCGGATTTATGCAGCCTGACAATCACCAGCCCTCAGGCCGGCAATGATGATACCCCGCCGTCACCGCCGGATTTTCCACCTCTTGATGACGCTAGCCCAACCTTGCCACCACTATGCACCGTCGATAGCCAGACAACTACGGGCGTAAAAACAACCAATGAACAACCCACTGCAGCACCCGCGGCCACCTTACCATCCGTCCCCGCCAATCAAGACCCACCCACGCCCGTAAAATCTGCCCCCGCCAAACCTCGCCCGACGGTTCGGGTTGATCTAGAGCGGATTGATCGTCTGGTGAACTTGGTGGGCGAGTTGGTGATCAATCAGGCAATGATTTCCCAAAGCGTTGCCGAGGCTGATCTTCTTTCCAATACGGCTGTTGCCGAAGGGCTGGATGAATTCATGCAGCTGACCCGCGACATTCAGGACAGCGTGATGATGATCCGCGCCCAGCCAGTAAAATCCTTGTTCCAGCGGATGAGCCGGATCATTCGGGAATCGTCCTCGATGATTGGCAAAACCGTGCGCTTGAAAACGGAAGGTGATGAAACCGAGGTCGATAAAACCGTGATCGAGCGGCTGGCAGATCCGTTGACCCATATGATCCGCAATGCCGTCGATCACGGCGTTGAGACACCGGTCGACCGGCTCGCTGCCGGAAAACCCGAAGAAGGGATTGTCACCTTGAGCGCCGGACACCGCTCTGGTCGTGTCATTATCGAGGTTTCGGATGATGGTGCAGGTATCAACCGGCCCCGTGTGTTGCAAATCGCACTCGAAAAGGGGCTGGTGCAGGAAAGTGCCCAACTTAGTGATGCTGAGATTGACAACCTTCTGTTCATGCCCGGATTTTCCACCGCCAGCGAAGTTTCGGATCTGTCAGGGCGCGGTGTCGGGATGGATGTCGTCAAAAGCGCAATCCTTGCCTTGGGCGGGCGCGTTACGATCCAGTCAGAACCCGGCGGCGGCACAACATTTACCATCAGCCTGCCACTTACTTTAGCAGTGCTGGATGGCATGGTGATTGATGTTGCCCAGCAAACACTTGTGGTGCCCTTGAACACCATCACCGAAACCCTGACCTTGACAGAAAATGATATCCGCCCACTCGGGCCTGAAACCAGCGTGATCAAGGTGCGCGACACCTTCGTGCCGTTACTTGATCTGGGGGCCGAGCTTGGCTATCGCACCCCGATGGACAGCTATATCGGTGCGATTGTTTTGTTGATCGCACAAGAAGACGGCACTCATGCCGCTCTGGTTGTTGACGCGATTCAAGACCAGCGCCAAGTCGTTATCAAGGGCTTGCAAGACACCTTTGGGCGCGTTCCAGGCGTTGCCGCCGCAACCATCCTCGGAGATGGCAAGATTGCCCTGATCCTTGATCCTCTAGATGCCATTGCTAATGCAAACGGGCGCACACGCTGCTCCCACGCCACCCTTCAACTTACCGGATAGAACCCATGACCGATACTCAAGACAAAGCCCTTTCTGCAGAAATTGAACTCCTGACGTTTCAGGTAGGTCAACAGGAATACGCCATTGATATCATGTCTGTGCGCGAAATCCGCGGCTGGAGCAAAGCAACGCCCCTACCTCACGCCCCGGCATTTGTTCGTGGCGTCATCAACCTGCGCGGCACAGTTTTGACGATTGTCGATCTTGCCGAACGTCTTGGCATGGGGCGCACCGAGGCAAGCGAGCGCAATGTCATCATTGTCGTTCACACCGGCAAGGAAACCGTCGGTCTGCTTGTCGATGCTGTATCCGACATTCTGGCGATCAATAAATCCGATCTGCAAGTGCCCCCCGAAATGTCAGCAGATAATAACCAGACCTTTGTCAGCGCTTTGATGATTGCGGACGAACGTATGATCAGAATCCTTGCCCTTGCCGCTGCATTGCCGGCCGAAAGCATGGAGGTTGCCTAGAGATGGGATCATCAATCTCTAACTCTATGAGCATGAGTGACGCCGATTTTAAGGCCATTTCGGATATCGCCTACAAAGAAGCTGGGCTGGTTTTCCTCCCCGAGAAAGCGTCTTTGGTCCAATCCCGGATCAACCGTCGGCTGCGTCAGTTGAAAATCAATAGTTTTTCGGAATATACGTCCTTTGTTGAATCAGAAGAGGGGCGCACAGAGCGGCGTAAAATGATTTCCTCTCTGACCACAAATGTATCTAATTTCTTTCGTGAATCGCATCACTTCGACATTCTACGTGACCAGGTCCTTCCTGAGCTTTTGTCGCGGGCCCGCAACGGTGGACGCGTGCGCATCTGGTCTGCTGGCTGCTCCACGGGTCAGGAACCATACTCGATCGCAATGACATTACTTGACCTCGCTCCCGACGCCACCAATCTGGATATAAAAATACTTGCGTCCGATATTGATCCAAATGTGATTGCGACAGCACAACAGGGATATTACGGTATCAGATCAATTTCCGACATCGAACATTCCCTGCAACAAAAATTTCTAACACCAGTGAAACCCGATGAAAAGCCTGGGTTCCGGATTGCCGATCCTATCCGAAAGTTGATCTCGTTTCGCGAGCTAAACTTGCTTTCCCACTGGCCCATATCCGGCACTTTTGACGTCATATTCTGTCGAAACGTCGTCATTTACTTTGACGAGGCCACCCAGTTGTCGCTCTGGCCCAGATTTGAATCCGTAACTGCACCAGGCGGATGGCTGTTTGTTGGTCACTCCGAGCGCTTATCAGACAAGCTTGAGACTGAATTTATCACGGCCGGCCCGACCGCTTATCACCGCCCACCCTCCACAACTTCTGTAAACTGAAGGGGAAAACCTATGGCACTACGAGACCAAATTCGCGTGATGGTGGTTGACGATATGTCGACCAGCCGCGGCCTGATCACACAAGCACTGGATTCCTATGGCATCCGCAATGTTGTATCGGCAGCTGATGGGCCAACAGCCTTACAATCTATAACACAATCCCCAGTGCATCTGATCATATCGGATTACAACATGCCGGGCATGGACGGGCTTCACCTGTTGCATGCAATACGGCAAGGGCCGCAGACAAAGGGGGCCGGTTTCATCTTGATTACAGGTCGCGCAGACCGCGAGATTGTTGACAAAGGGCGGCAGCTGGGCATGAATAATTTCCTGAAAAAACCTTTCACCCCTGCGGAACTTCGATCCTGTATCGAAGCCGTTGTGGGCCGCTTATGAAAATCGAGAGGATCTGTCAGACTGCCACCGATGACAATGAAACCAACTTGGCACTAACGCTTTTATTCAGGCACATGGCTGGCGAATTGTGTGAAATGACAGATACTTGCAAAAACGTCGAAGAGGCATTGGGGGCCATTATCGGCACGCCAGACAAGCCGATCGACCAACCGATCATTGCCCTACAGGGGCTGGACAGATTACGTCAAAGTCTTGAAGATCTTGAGCGGCTATCCAACCTTCTTGCAAGGACCAAGGCGTTCTCGACCGATACTATTTCAACCCAGGCTGTCCGAGACAATATTGTTCTCGAAGGGCTTGCCGCGCGGCTTACCCGCTCAGAAAACACACTGAACAAAGTGGTTGAAACCGAACAAGATGTGATATGGACTTAGGGTAACACGCTAATACTACCATCCAGAATTAATAATCCGGTCTAGCAGAACAACCACTGTTGCGTCGGCTCCTCAAAACAGTTCAATATCATTGCTTACCTTAACTTTCGGCAAAGGTTCCGCCACTTCTGGAAACTCGATCCGCCCCAGCATTTTTTGGCGCACCCTCCCTGAATGCGGCCAGAATTGAATGCGCCGTGCCTGTTCCCCACCCAAACTCTGGCTCAGACAGGAAATGCCTTCTGCCTGTAGGAAAGAGAAAACAAACTCCCCATTTTTCAGGCCGACATCTGAAAACCGTGATATCATTTTCCCGCCACCAAACAGTTTTGCTTGCAGGCGGCTTTTCACCCCCCCCTGTTTTATGATGGTATTGATCAGCAGTTCCATTGCATTCACTCGGGAACCAGCATAGCCCGCTGACCTTTTATTATCATGGGGCACCAAGATATGGTTCATTCCGCCAATACCTGCAACCGGGTCCCAAAGGCAGGCGGACACGCACGAGCCCAAAATCGTTGTGATCATTGCATCCTCGGCTGACGCCGTTGCAAATTCGCCCTGCGTGATATGTGTTGTATTCATCATCCTGCTTCCCTGCTACATTATACGCTTTTTACAGACCTCAGAAATCTTCCCAGTCGCTTTCAACTTGCGACACCACAGCCAATTCGGTCGCGGCGCCCCTGTTCATTACAAGAGTTGCACTCCCTACTGGCTGGCGTTCTGGCTGGATCGCTTCTTCTCGTGTCGGTTGGAAATTTGCGGCTACAACATTGTTGCCTTGGGAACCGGTCTGGAACCTGGACATTGTGTCGGACAGTGTCTCGGCTTCTTGTGTCAATGCATGACTGGCCGCCGTGGTTTCTTCAAACATTGCCGCATTTTGTTGGGTTACCTGGTCCAGCTGGTTCACAGCCGTATTGATTTCAACAAGCCCCGAGGATTGCTCATTCGCAGAAATTGCAATCTCGGATACGTGGTTTGAAATATTCGAGACAGATTTAAAAATCTGACCCAAAGCCTCGCCAGCCTGACCAACTAGATCAACACCGCGCTTCACATGTTGGCCACTTGCGGAAATCAGGTCATTGATTTCGCGCGCGGCATCGGATGATCGTTGTGCCAAGGCCCTAACTTCGGAAGCAACAACTGCAAAACCTCGTCCGGCTTCTCCGGCACGCGCCGCCTCGACACCGGCATTGAGGGCCAGCAGGTTAGTTTGAAAGGCAATATCATCAATCACACTTATAATCCTTGAAATCTGGCTTGAAGATGCCTGAATTTCCCCCATCGCTTCAACAGCCTCCCGCACAACCACACCGCTGGATTCGGCATTTTCTTTTGCGTCAGAGACGACCTGATTGGCCTGTTCAGCCCCGTCGGCTGCAGACCGGACACTGACGGTCAATTCATCTAAGGCAGCGGCGGTTTCTTCCAGAGTTGCCGCCTGTCGTTCGGTCCGGCGCGACAGGTCGTCAGCTGCATTGCTGATGTCTGACGCCTCGCCCCGAATGGATTCGGCATTATCAATCACCCCCAGCATGGCTTCACGCAATGTTGCGACGGCTCCGTTGAAATCATTGCGCAACTTCTCGTATTCCGGTTTGAACACGGTGGTGATTTCCGCCGTCAAATCACCATCTGATAATTGGTGCATGCCAACCGTCAAAGCATTAACAACTTCTGACTGGGCCTGCTCTTGTGCAATCCGGTTTGCCTCGGACTCTTCCATAAGGAGTTGTGCCTGAGTTACATCATTACCGACAAGAAGTATCCGAATGATTACGCCGGCTTTGCCTTGCACAGGGCTAAATGCCCCTTCCAGAGTGCCGTCAGTGCCCCCGCCCGCATCAACAAGAAACTTGCCCACAACGGATTCGCCGCCAACCACCCGGTCCCAGACGGTCCCGTTTTCTTTCGCCAGCTCAGAGTCGAATTTTATCAGCTCCGACAGTTTCTTGCCGATTTGGCCATTGTGGGGTCCGCCTGTTAAATTTAGAAAGTTTTCATTGGCAACCAGAAGCGTCCCTTCCGGGGAAAATTCGGCTTTTGACTGATTTTCTTCAATGGCTTTCAAAACCGCATCGTTCATCCGTGCCAGCGTGACGTCATTCCATTCCACAACACATCCAAGCTGCTCTCCATCACTATCAAGAACCGAGTTTATATCCAGTGAAAATCTGGCATTCCCGACAGGTATTTCCGCATGAAACGGCAGGTTTGCAGGGTCACTAAGTAAATCCCTGACACGTGCAGGCACAGCGTGGAAGATATCCATATTATACCCGATGACATTGCTTGCATCAAACGCCGGATTTACCTTTTTGAACTGGTCTTCATAGTCAACAAACAGTCTGGATACCGAAGCGTTGACCAGTTTGATGGTGAAATCCTGATCGACGATCATCAAGCCTGCGGATGTGCCTTCAAAGGCCGTGCCTTTGAACAGGGTTTCTGCGGCCCCTTCTTCGGCATCTTTCAGTTTATTTCGGAATTTTTCAAGAATCGATGCAATTTCACCGATTTCATCTCCACGGTTTGCGGCAGGGATTTCAACGTCATATTCTTCCTTTGCCACCAATTTCATCGCCTTGCCAACATCTGCAAGCGGCCGCCCGACGCTACGCGCCAGAAATATTGAAATAAGGGCTGAAATCGCTGCAAGAAAACTGCCTTGCAGGATCATCTTGTTTCGCACTGAAACCGCAGGTGCAAACAGTTCGCTGGTGTCTTGCTCGGCAATCAGGACCCATGACAGATTGCCGATTTTCAAGGGAGCATAGGCCGCCAATACCGCCTCACCATTAATACCGGTGCTATGGGTTAATCCCGATTCGCCCGCCAATGCCTTATCAACCAGCGCTGGTTCGACCATGATATTTGACAATTCGGCCCCACTGTCGGCCACTGAACTGATCCGCAGGTGGTAATCCGGCCCCACAGCCATGACATTTCCGGTATCGCCCAGGCCCGCGTTTGACTGAAACGCCGTGCTGATTGACTTGGTCGTAATCTGGATTGCATAGACCCCCATTACAGACCCATTCAAGGACAGGATCGGGGCCGAAACAAAGCCCGAATAAATGCCATCACCGTGCACGTATGGCGCCAGATCAACAAAGGCGGTTTCGTTTACGCCCAAGGTTAATGCTTGCTGGTAAGCCTTTGCCAAACCAGTATTATTATAATTACCAGTTAAAATATTTGTTGCATAGTCAGATTCTTTTGCGACCGAATAAACCAGATTCCCATCCAGATCGAACAGGAAAATATCGTGATATGAATTCCGCTCCATCACCGTCTGGTAAAATGGATGATGGCGGCGGTGTTTACGGGAATAATCCGTTTGCACCGATGAAAAATCGAGCACCTGAACCTCGCCGGTTTCCTGTTGCGCCTCAAAGGTAAAATGTTCCTTCAAATAGGCGGTTTTATTCCCTGGCAGGGCAACCCACGCACCGATAAAATCGGTCACTGCCCGTCGCGCAGCCGGGCTGCTTGCTTGCGAGACGACTTCTTTTGCGAGGGTATCGTGCCAAACGGTAATATTTGCCATGCGCGTTTCAAGGGCAACCTGCAGTCGTGTTCTGGCCGCATCATCCAACGTGGTTTTGGCGTTGTAGTATGCCAAAACCCCCATCCCGATCAGCGCAACCGCACTAAGCGACAGCATAATCAGGGGAAGTTTTACAGCAATTTTCATATTATTCAGAAACGACATTATCCAGTTCTCCACAGCCAAGGCACGGGACGGGATTGCGGGCAGTTCCGCAAACCGGTCCATTCGCGCACACCATCGCGTGCAGGAGTGAAGATTCGTTTAAGCCAACCAAGTTACGATCGACAATTGCCTTATTGGCCGTTACCGAGCGAAAAAACTGCATCAGTTATGACGCATAATTCATTGTAAAGTATAAAGATTACAGGCCCGCAAGCAGGCCGCTCCGCGTCTAGTTTTCGAGGAAATCGCCTGCGCGGAAATTGCCCAGATTACCAAGAAGTTGACGAAGGAACGTAATACCTTTGATATTGCTATCCGTCATACGCCGCGACAGTGGCACAACACGGCCGTCTTCCAGCGTAAAGCGTTCGATATTTTCGACGGTTCCATCATCGGTAAACGAAATAGCCAGCACCTGACGGTCAATGATTTGGGGGGCTTTATAGGCATAGTGGCGCCACCGGCTTTGGGTGTAATACCAGTTGCCAGCTTCGAGCACGCCAAAAGATGTTGGGCGGCCCACCGTTTCGGCCACGGAATCGCGGCTATCAATACCGACGATAATCTCTTCCAGATCCGTATCGGTCGGAACATACCCGTGATCTTGATAGGTTGCGGAACATGCGCCAACGGCCAGAATAAGAAATCCAAGCGCGCCCGATCTTATGTGTCGTAACAGTTTTGACATACCCAGCCCTTTGCTCCACTCTTGCCTTAGCCCAGATCACCCCGTAATCGGACTATGCATCCGACTTATAGAAGGTTTGGCTGCGGTTCAAGAATGGAAAACGCATTGCAAATGACGGACAAGGCACAAAAATCACAAAAGCTGCGCGTGGCAGGGCTGGATACGCAAAAGCCAACCGTGTTCGAGATACAGCCATCGGCCCCCAAACGCGAGGCAATTGCCCGTGATCTGGATCTGGCCGGGCTGCGCAAACTGCGGTTTAGCGGCTCCATTACCGCCACAGGTGATGCCGACTGGACCTTGACGGGCGATTTGGGCGCGACTGTGGTGCAGGCATGTGTGGTCACACTGGTGCCGGTCACCACCCGTATTGATGTTGCTGTATCGCGCCAGTTTGTGGCCACGGTAGCGGAACTGTTTGATCCGGACGAGGAAATCGAGATTTCGCCAGATGATAATAGCGAACCATTGGGCACGCATATTGATCTGGCCGCCGTAATGGCCGAAGCACTATCACTGGCGCTACCGCTTTATCCCAAGGTGGAGGGTGCAAACCTTGAAACCAGCACATTCACCGAGACCGGAAAAACCCCGATGTCTGACGAGGCCGCCCGCCCGTTTGCCGGGCTTTCGGCCCTGCGCGACACGCTGGAAAAAGACGACTAAATACAGGGAATGCCGCGGCTAAATCCTGTGCCCAAAAAAACACTTGCGCCAGCCCGAAATCCAAGTATGTTCCGCGCTCGCACATATGACGGGTTGGAATACAGCCCCTGTTGGCGTATGAGACATAAAAGATATGAAACGCGGGGGTAATTGCCCCTATTAGCCCGAGGTTGTGACATGGCTGTACCTAAGAGTAAAATTTCGCGGTCACGCCGCGGTGAGCGTCGCTCACACGATGCACTGGTTGCCGGCAATCCTGCCGAATGCCCGAATTGTGGTGAATTGAAACGCCCACACCACGTCTGTTCCGACTGTGGCCACTACGCTGAGCGCGAAGTTGTTGCGGTGGTGGACGAGGCCGACTTCGACGACGAAGACGCAGCCTAGCGCGACTTTGGCACCTAGGGCATGACATCGGACACAAATACCCCGACTTCTCTGGGTGCAACACGCACCGTTATTTCTGTTGACGCCATGGGTGGCGATCTGGGGCCGGCAGCTGTTGTTGCCGGCATTTCCCGTTCTGCACGCGAAAATCCGGATATCGGATTTATTGTCAGCGGTGACAAACCGACATTAGAAGCGCTGTTCGCCAAAAAGCGCGATCTGGCGGACCGATGCGAAATCCGCCACGCCGACGAAGTCGTCACCATGGATGCAAAACCCAGCCATGTGATGCGCTACGGCAAAGCCACCTCGATGTGGTCGGCTGTGGACGCGGTTAAATCCGGCGATGCCTCGGTCTGTGTATCCTGTGGCAATACCGGTGCCTTGATGGCGGTTTCAATGATCCGCCTGCGTAAATTGCCCAATATCAACCGCCCCGCCATCGCCTGTCTTTGGCCATCGCGCAACAAAAGCGGCTTTAACATCCTGCTGGATGTGGGGGCCGACATTCGCGCCGATCAGGAAGATCTGCTGCAATACGCCCTGATGGGGGCCTCCTATGCCCGCAATGGCATGGGGATTGCACGCCCGCGGGTTGGCCTGCTGAACGTGGGCACCGAAGAACACAAGGGGCGGGCCGAACTAAAAGTTGCCCGCGAGCTGATCTCGGAAGTGGCTGATGATGCCAATTTCGACTTTATCGGCTTCGTCGAGGGGGGGGATATCCCCTCGGACCGTGTGGATGTGATCGTAACCGACGGGTTCACCGGCAATGTGGCGCTAAAAACCGGCGAAGGCACCGCCAATATGATCAGCTATGTCCTGAGCCAGGCGTTCAAGGCCACGCTCTTTGCCCGGATATCCTCGCTACTGGCACTGCCATCCCTGAATCGTTTGAAAAAACGTATGGACCCGCGCCGCTTTAATGGCGGTGTGTTTCTGGGGCTGAACGGCACGGTGATCAAATCGCACGGCGCGGCCGATGAAACCGGCGTGGCGGCGGCGATCCAGCTGGCTATCACCTTGTCACAATCCGATTTCGCCCATAAACTGGCGGCACGGGTTGCATCTGCGTCCTCTGCCCGCCAAGATACCGATATAACAGAAGAATAAACAGGTTCCCCAATGACAATACGCGCCGTTGCAACTGGCGTCGGACACTACCTGCCCGAACGCATCGTCCCAAACAGCGAATTTGAAAAAACGCTGGATACAACAGATGAATGGATTCGCACCCGTTCAGGAATTGAGCGGCGCCATTTTGCCGCCGAGGGCGAAACCACATCACAAATGGCCGTAGTCGCCGCCAATGCCGCGCTAAAAGACGCAGGGCTCATAGCCGATGACATTGACGCCATCATCGTGGCCACCTCGACGCCTGATCACACTTTCCCGTCCGTTGCCACCATGGTTCAGGCCGAAATCGGCATGACCCGCGGCTTTGCCTTTGACGTGCAGGCGGTTTGCGCCGGCTTCGTCTTTGCGCTGGCCAACGCCAACGCGCTGATCCTGTCGGGTCAGGCCAAACGGGTGCTGGTGATCGGGGCTGAAACCTTTAGCCGGATCATGGACTGGACCGACCGCGCCACCTGCGTTTTGTTCGGCGACGGGGCCGGTGCGCTGGTTCTCGAGGCGAAAGAGGGCGACGGCACCAATGCGGATCGCGGTATCCTTGCCACCGACCTGAATTCGGACGGGCGTTACAAGGACATGCTGTATGTTGATGGTGGCGTTTCCACCACACAAACCTCGGGTTATCTGCGGATGCAAGGCAACGCCTTGTTCCGCCAAGCCGTTGAAAAACTGACAGAAACGGCTGAAACAGCGCTGCACAAAGCCGGGCTTGAGGACAGCGACGTTGACTGGATTGTGCCGCATCAGGCCAACATCCGCATCATCAAAGGCACCGCCAAAAAGATGGGTATCCCGATGGAACAGGTGATTTTGACGGTCCAGGATCATGGCAACACTTCTGCCGCATCGATTCCCCTCGCTTTGTCGGTAGGCAAGGCCCGCGGGCAGATAAAACAGGGTGATTTACTGGTCACCGAAGCGATTGGCGGCGGTTTGGCATGGGGATCAGTGGTTATTCGCTGGTAATTCGGCGTTTAACGCCCGCTTCCAAGCCATTGATATTGACTCGGAAATTCACAGACCGCTATGGTTGTCCAAATCGCAATTAAGCGGCATGGGGGATGACATGAGTGAAAAGACATTAACACGAATGGATTTAAGCGAAGCGGTGTTTCGCGAAGTTGGCCTGAGCCGCAATGAATCGGCCCAACTGGTCGAAAGCGTTCTGGGCCATATGTCGGATGCATTGGTCAAAGGTCAGTCTGTCAAAATCTCGTCGTTCGGCACCTTTGGTGTGCGCGACAAGGCCGCCCGCATCGGGCGCAATCCCAAAACTGGCCAGGAGGTTCCAATCCACCCGCGCCGTGTTCTGACGTTCCGCCCTTCGCATCTGATGAAAGACCGGGTCGCTTCCGGCAACAAACGTTAAGGGGGGCGCGCGGTGGCAAAATCACCCGACGCCTTTAGAACCATCAGTGAAGTCGCCGACTGGCTTGATACCCCCGCGCATGTGCTGCGCTTTTGGGAAAGCCGCTTTAGTCAGGTGAAGCCTGTCAAACGCGCTGGTGGGCGGCGCTACTATCGCCCTGCCGATATGCTGCTGCTGGGCGGCATCAAAAAACTGCTGCACGAAGACGGGATGACGATCAAGGGCGCGCAAAAAATGCTGCGCACTGACGGGGTTAAAAAGGTTTCGGCCCTGTCGCAACCGATTGAGGGCCTTGATGATGGCGAGGTTCTGGATGTCAAACCGGCAACAGCGCCCGAAAAGAAAGCCGCATCAACACCACCCTTGACGGTCGTTGAAACAAAAGAACCAGCCGAGGCCCAGCCCAAATCCCCTGCCCCCGAAACAACCGCCCCTACTAAGGCTGCCGAAAAACCGCAACCCGACGACGTTGCGGCTCCGGCCCAAGATACAGATACACCTGCGACTGACGCCAAGGCAGATACCACCGACAAAACCAAAGTCGAGACCAAAGAAGATGCCAAACCCGATACAGACACAGAAAACGATTCCCTGTCATCGATCTTTGACCGCCTCACCGCCCTGCATGACCGGATGAAATCCGACATTGACCCAAAGCAACAGGGTTAAGCCACCGATATGGTTTTTCACGCTTGCCATGGGCCACAAAAACACTATGTAGAGCCTCAGTTCGGGCTATGGCGCAGTCTGGTAGCGCGTCCGTCTGGGGGACGGAAGGTCGCAGGTTCGAGTCCTGCTAGCCCGACCAACATCAAGCCCGCCCACACCCATTCGGTGACGGGCGGGCTGATAGTTTTGGGGACATAAGATGACGAAACCCGGCACTGGCGTCCTACCCGATCACATGTTGCGCGATATGATTGCAGCAGGCCACATCACCGCTGATCCCGCAATCATCCCTGAACAAATCCAACCCGCATCGCTGGACATGCGCCTTGGCACCACGGCCTACCGCGTGCGCGCCTCTTTTCTAACGGGTGCAAATGCCACCGTTGCCGAGCGTCTGCATGAATTTGAAATGCACCGCATTGATCTGACAGGTGGTGCCGTACTGGAAAAAGGCGCAGTTTACCTCGTGCCCCTGATGGAAGGCTTGGCCCTGCCCGATGGTGTGCAAGCCGTGGCCAACGCCAAATCCTCGACCGGTCGTCTTGACCTGCTGACCCGCACCGTCACCGATTACGGCACAGAATTTGACCGCATCCCGCCGGGTTATACCGGACCACTCTATGCCGAAATCTGCCCACGCTCGTTTTCGGTACTGGTGCGCCCGGGCATGCGCCTGAACCAGATCAGGTTTCGCGCCGGTCAAGCGATGCTATCAGACGACGAGCTGCTGGCCCGCCACAAGAAACACGCGCTGGTCGATGGCGAGGCCCATATCGACGCGGGCCTTGGTTTTTCCGTCGATCTGAAACCCGAAACCGGCAACCTTGTTGGCTACCGCGCCAAACCCCATACCGGTGTGATTGATTTGGATAAAATCGGCCACTACGACCCGATGGAATACTGGGAACCGATCCACACCAATGACGCGCGCATCATCCTTGATCCCGGTGCGTTCTACATTCTGGTCAGCCGCGAGGCAGTTCACATCCCGCCCGATTGCGCCGCCGAAATGGCACCTTATCTGGCCATGGTCGGCGAATTTCGCGTCCATTATGCCGGTTTCTTTGACCCCGGTTTTGGCCATGATGCGGCGGGTGGCAAAGGCTCGCGCGGGGTGCTCGAAGTGCGCTGCCATGAGGCACCCTTTGTGCTGGAACACGCACAGATCGTTGGCCGTCTGGTTTACGAGCGAATGGCCTCAGTTCCCGAAGTCCTTTACGGGGCTGATCTTGCCTCGAACTACCAAGGTCAGGGACTGAAACTGTCCAAACATTTCAAGACAATTTGATTTAATTTTTCGCTTCTTCTTGGCAAGGATCAATTTGCATTAGGGCTTGTTGAGATTCAGGATTCACATTTGGTGTAAGTTCTGATTCACTCCTTCCAAAGAGGAGGATTGAAT
>Ga0190303_1000391_pt1 | contig 18285 bp, 20 predicted proteins | sample 48700701_MG_FD_161672 | JGI IMG/M metagenome (GOLD analysis project Ga0190303, IMG submission 161672) | Hydrothermal vent sediment bacterial communities from Southern Trench, Guaymas Basin, Mexico - 4870-07-0-1_MG | ecosystem: Environmental > Aquatic > Marine > Hydrothermal vents > Sediment ...
GATTGCTGGTATTGTGTATTGGTTGGCTGAAAAGTTATGGAAAACACCATTGTTTTCAAAAAAATTAGCTAATACACATTTTTGGTTAGGTACATTAGGTATTTTATTTTATGCAATTCCATTATATGTTGCTGGGTTTACACAAGCATTTATGTGGAAACAATTCAATCCAGATGGTACTTTAGTTTACGGTAACTTTTTAGAAACAGTTACACAAGTATTACCAATGTATGCTATGAGAGCAATTGGAGGTACCTTGTATTTAACAGGTTTTATTTTATTAGCTTATAATGTTTATAAAACTGCAAGAGCAGGATCAACTGTTGAAGATGAATTAGCAGAAGCTGTTCCATTGAAAAAAATTAGTGGTAAAAGAATTGCTGGTGAAGGTTGGCATACCTGGTTAGAAAGAAGAACGGTTTTATTTACAATTTTAACTACTGTAGCAATTTTAATAGGAGGCTTAGTAGAATTTGTGCCATTATTATTAGTAAAATCTAATATTCCAGTAATTGAAAGTGTAAAACCATATACACCATTAGAGTTAGAAGGTAGAGATATATATATTCGTGAAGGTTGTAATAACTGTCACTCTCAAATGATTCGCCCTTTCCGTTCAGAAGTAGAACGTTATGGTGAATATTCTAAAGCAGGTGAATTTGTGTATGATTTCCCATTCTTATGGGGATCTCGTAGAACAGGTCCAGATGTACATAGAATTGGAGGTAAATATAACGATAACTGGCATTTTAACCATATGTTAGACCCACGTTCAACATCACCAGGCTCAATTATGCCACGTTATTCATGGATGATTAAAAACGATTTAAATGCATCAGATTTAGAAGGAAAAATGAAAGCATTGGCAAAATTAGGAGTTCCTTATAGCGAAGAGGATATTAGTAAAGCTAAACAGACATTGTTAGCACAAGCAAAAGAGGTAGAAACCAATTTAAGACAAGATCCAGAATTTGTTAAAAATTATGGAAATAGCAATATTCAAAATAAAGAAATAGTTGCGCTAATTGCTTATCTACAGCGTTTGGGTACTGATATTAAAGGGAATACAAATACAGCACTAAAATAATGTACGATGTTAAGATTTATTAAACATAATTTAGAAAGTATTGATGGAGTTGAAATTTATCCAATAATTTCACTACTGATTTTCTTTGCGGTATTTATAGGGATGCTTTTTTTTGTTATAAAATTACCGAAAAAGAGAATAGAAGAAATAAGTCAATTTCCATTAGATTTAGATACGGATAATAATAAAGAAATTAGTCATGAATAAAAAGTTAGAAAATATATCAGGTTGGAAAAGATTTATGAAATCTATGACCAAAGCCAACGAATTAGGAACAGAGGAAGATATCATGTTAGAACATGATTATGATGGTATTAAAGAATTAGATAATGTATTACCACCTTGGTGGTTGTACGGTTTTTATATTACCATTGCAATTAGCGTGTTTTATTATACACAAGTATTTTTTAATTCAGAAAAATATAGTCAAGCTGAAGAGTTTGCTGCCGAGGTAGCTCAAGGAAAAAAGGATGTTGAAGCATATAAAGAAGCAAATCCAGAATTATTTAATACAGATAATATTGCAGTTTTAACTGATGATGAAAATTTAGCAAAAGGTAAAGAATTATTTACCACAAAAACTTGTTTCGCTTGTCATTTAAATGATTTAGGAGGTAGTATTGGTCCTAATTTAACCGATAATTCTTGGATTATGGGAGGTGATGTTAAATCGCTTTTTAACGTTATAACAAATGGTGGTAGACCAGGAAAAGGTATGATTGCTTGGGAAAGTACAATTACTAGAGAAGAAAGAATTCAATTAGCTAGTTATATTATTTCAATGCAAGGTACAACACCTGCAACTCCAAAAGCTGCTGAAGGAGATATTATATTTCCAGTAGAAGTAGTAGAGGAAGAAGTAATAGAAGAATAGAAAATCGAAAAATTAATTTTAAAACATAGCACTTTGATTAGTGCTATGTTTTTATTTTAAAAATTGTATTAACTATATTGTTTTTATGATTTTTGTCACTTTTGTGTCTTAAAAGTCAGTTAATTAACCATAAATTTGCAAGTAAAAAAATAAAAAAAAGTCTTTTAACTTTAGCATGAATACAGAAAACAAAGAAATCTTTAGAGATTCAATTGGAACGATTGACGATAGTGGGAAGCGTAATTTTATCTTTCCAAAAAAGCCAAAAGGTAGATTTTACAACTATAGAACTATTGTAAGTTGGGTCTTGTTAATCTTTATGGTAGTGGCACCATTTATTAAAATAAAAGGAAACCAATTTTTATTGTTTAATGTACTAGAAAGAAAATTTCATATTTTCGGTTTTCCTTTTTGGCCTCAAGATTTTCATTTATTGGTAATTTCTTTGTTGGTAAGTGTTGTGTTTATTATTTTATTTACAGTAATTTTTGGTAGAATATTTTGTGGGTGGATGTGCCCTCAAACTATTTTTATGGAAATGGTTTTCAGGAAAGTAGAATACTTAATTGAGGGTGATAGATCTAAACAAATAAAACTGGATAAGCAAGAATGGGACACTGAAAAATGGATAAAACGTTTATTAAAAGGGCTAATTTTCTTTATTATTTCATTTGTTATTTCTAATCTATTTTTGGCGTATATTATTGGCTCAGATCAGCTTTTAGCTCATATTTCAGAAGGGCCATCACAACATTTAAGAACTCTTAGCTACTTACTTGTATTTACAGGAGTATTCTATTTTATATTTGCGTGGTTTAGAGAGCAAGTATGTATTATTGTATGTCCGTATGGAAGGTTACAAGGAGTTTTATTAGATAATAAGTCAATTAATGTTGCCTATGACTTTGTTAGAGGTGAAGCAGAAAATGGAAGAAAAAAATTAAGAAAAGATGAGGATAGGGATGAATTAGGACATGGAGATTGCATTGATTGTAAACAATGTGTTTTAGTATGTCCAACAGGAATTGACATTAGAAACGGTACACAATTAGAGTGCATTAATTGTACTGCTTGTATTGATGCTTGTGATGAAATAATGGATAAAACAGGTTTTGATAGAGGATTAATCCGTTATGCTTCTGAGGATGATATAGAGAAAAAGGAAAAATTTAAATTTAATGTCCGTTTAATTGCTTATTCTGTAATATTAACTGTGTTGGTAGGTGTTCTTGTAGCAATGTTATTTTTAAGAAACGATGTAGAGGCTACAGTATTAAGACTACCCGGACAAACATTTCAATCTACAAAAACAACTATAAAAAACGTATATACTGTTAAGTTTATAAATAAGACTACAGAAGATATTAATAATGTAGAAGTAAAATTAATTTCTCATAAAGGAACTGTAGAATTAGTTGGAGGTGTAAGTAATATTAAAAAACAAGGTTTAAAAGAAGGAACTTTATTCATTGAAATTAATAAAAATGATTTGAGTTCATCCAAAGAAAAATTAGAAATTGGAATTTATTCAAATGGAAAATTGATAGAAACTACCTCTACCAATTTCATGGGACCTATAAAAATTAATTAAATGAAATTTAAAATAAGTTGGCCAGCAGGTATTGTTATTGCTTTAGGTTCTTTTATTATATTTATATTATTCTTTGTGTATAAGGTAACTTTTTTACCTCAATATGATTATCATTTAGTTTCAGAAGATTACTATAAAGATGAATTAAACTACCAGCAAGAAATTGATCAACAAAATAATTCAGCTGAATTAAAGGAAAATATTACTTATGAAAAAGTAGCAGAAGGGATGTTAATTAATTTCCCTTCAGAATTTAATCCTACTCAAATTACTGGTACAATTTCATTTCAACGATTATCTAATCATAAATTAGATTTTGAATTTCCTATTAAATTGAAAACGAATGATTTTTTAATTCCTGATAAAAATTTAGTTGAAGGACGTTGGAATATTAAAATTGAATGGGTTGTTAACGGAAAAAAGTTTTTATTTAAAGAGAAAATAATGTATTAATATGCTTTGGACCGCACTTGTTTTAGGATTGGCAGGAAGTTTTCACTGTATTGGTATGTGCGGTCCAATAGCTTTTATAATACCTGTTGATAGAACATCTAAAGCAAAGATGTTTTACCAAACATTTTTATACAATATAGGTCGCTTAATAAGTTATTCTTTAATAGGCTTATTATTTGGATTTATAGGAAAAGGACTATATTTAGCTGGCTTTCAGCAGCGTTTATCTGTTTTAATGGGAGTAATTATGATTGCCACTATTATAATACCAGTTTCTATATTTAATAAATACAATTTTTCAAAACCACTTTATAAAATTATAGGCAAAGTAAAAACGAAGCTTGGTTTTTATTTAAATAAAAAGTCAAATAAAGCATTATTTTTAATTGGATTTTTTAACGGGTTTTTACCTTGTGGATTAGTGTACATGGCATTAATTGGTTCAATTTCTACAGGAAATATGCTTCAAGGATCTTTATATATGGCAATCTTTGGATTAGGAACAATTCCTATGATGAGTGCAGCAGTACTACTTGGAAATTTTGTAAGTGTATCTTTTCGTGTGAAAATTCAAAAAGCGATACCAGTTTTTGTAGTTGTTATAGGATTATTATTTATTTTACGTGGTTTAGGTTTAGGAATTCCTTATATTTCACCTTCAGATGCAAAATTACAAATATCAAATAACCCTACGGAGTGTGTAACCATTGAAAATGATAATTAACTATGGAAGAAATACCAAAATTAACAATTGAAGATTTTTCAAAATCTTCTTCAAATAATGAACTTTTACAAATAATAAAACAGAAGAATTTTTCTATTGATAAAGTAAATAAAAAGTTATTTTATGAAGAAGAATTACATCGATTACAAATTGAATTAGTAAAGTTACAGCATTGGATTTCTAAAAATAAAAAACGAGTAGCAATTATTTTTGAAGGTAGAGATGCAGCAGGTAAAGGAGGTAATATTCGAAGATTCGCAGAGCATTTAAACCCACGTTCTATGCGTTTAGTAGCATTAAATAAACCTACGGAAGTAGAGCAAGGGCAATGGTATTTTAGACGTTATATTAGAAAATTACCAGACCCAGGTGAAATGGTATTCTTTGATCGTAGTTGGTATAATAGAGCTGTGGTAGAGCCTGTTATGGGATTCTGTACTGAAAGTCAATATAAAAAATTTATGGTTCAAGTGCCAGAATTTGAGCATATGTTGTATGAAGATGGCACAGTATTAATTAAATTTTGGTTTTCTATTTCTAAAGATGAACAATTAGCCCGTTTTAATGCACGTTTAGAAACACCATTAAAACGTTGGAAATTTAGTCCTGTAGATAGACAAGGGCAAGAACTTTGGGATAAGTATAGTTTTTACAAAGAGCAAATGTTTAGTAAAACACATACAAGTTATAGTCCTTGGATTACAGTAAAGGCAAATGACAAAAAAATTGCAAGGTTAGAATGTATTAGATATGTGTTGTCACAATTTGAATATGATGGAAAAGATGAAGCTTTAACAACTTTATTTCCAGACCCTAACATTATTATGAGATATTATCGTTCATCAAACCAAATAGATTAATTATGCACGAAGAATATATATTAACTCAAGAAGATGCTGAAATTCTTAATACTAATAAAGGGTTAACGGCTTTATTATCTAAAGAACCTTACAATTTAGAAAAGGCAGTTAGGTATGTTAAATACGAAAAGAAATTAAAAAAATTACAAGTTGAATTAATTAGACTGCAAGCTTGGGCAATTGACGAGAATGAACGTATTATAGTAATTTTTGAAGGACGAGATGCTGCTGGAAAAGGAGGAGCAATTAGACGTATTACAGAAAGAATGAATCCACGACACCTTCGCATTGTTGCCCTACCAAAACCTACGGAAGATGAACAATCACAATGGTACTTTCAACGTTATGTACAACAACTTCCTAAGGCAGGGGAAATTATATTTTTTGATAGAAGTTGGTATAATAGAGCAGTTGTAGAACCTGTAAATGGTTTTTGTACAGAAGATGAATATGATGTATTTATGAATCAAGTAAACGATTTTGAGCGTATGATTTCTGAATCAGGGATACGTTTGGTAAAAATTTATATGTCTATCTCTAAAAGAGAACAAGCTAAACGATTTTCAGATATAAAAACGGATCCTTTGAAACAATGGAAAATGACTTCTGTTGATGAGAAAGCACAGGATTTATGGGATGTATATACTGAGTATAAAAACAAAATGTTTGAAAAAACAAAAGGAGGACTTGTTCCGTGGAAAATAATTAAAGCTAACAGAAAAACTTTTGCGAGGATATCAGTAATAAACTATGTATTACAAAGTATTCCTTACGATAAAAATAGGGAAGTATAATAAAAAAAGCCTCAAATTTTAGTTGAGGCTTTTTTATGAAATAAAATATTAGTTTTTAAATATCTTCAAAATTTACATCTGTAAAACTTTCAGTACTTTGACTTTCATCAGTTGTATCATTTATTTCAGAAGGTCTTTTAAAATCTTTTTGGTGACGTTCAGAAATTACTTCTTGACCTTTTTCTTTTAAAATATAATCAGTTGCAATTTTTAGCATCTCATTAAATTCAGCAAAGTCTTCTTTGTATAAGTAAATTTTGTGTTTTTTGTAATGAAAAGATCCATCATCATGTGTGAATTTTTTGCTTTCCGTAACTGTTAAATAATAATCTTCAGCCTTTGTAGCTCTTACATCAAAAAAGTAAGTTCTTCTTCCTGCTCTAAGAACTTGTGAGAATATCTCTTCTTGTTCTAAATGTTCTTTATCCATAATTAACTCTCTATTTTTAATTAATCTTATAATTAGATTTCTACACAAATCTATAAAAATATTTGACTTATTTCACTATTTTTAAATTTCTTTTTCTAAAAGTTGTTGTTCATAAAGTTCTTTATAATATCCACTAATATTAACTAACTCGTTGTGTGAACCTTGTTGAATTATTTTTCCCTTTTCAAGAACAATAATAATATCAGCATTTTTTATTGAAGAAATTCTATGGCTTACAATAATTGTAGTTTTATTTTTACTAATCTTAGATAAATTAGTTAATATTCTTTCTTCTGTTTCTGTATCAACGGCAGATAAACAATCGTCAAATATTAAAATTTTAGGTTCTTTAATAATTGCCCTAGCAATAGATATACGCTGTTTTTGTCCACCAGAAAGCGTTACGCCTCTTTCTCCAACATATGTGTTGTAACTTTCATTAAATTCAATAATATTATGGTGTATGTAGGCATCTTTTGCGGCTTGTTCAATTTTTTTATCTGAAGCATTTTCATCGCCAAATTTAATATTGTTTTTTATAGTGTCTGAAAATAAGAAAGCTTCTTGGGGTACAAAACCTATATTTTGACGTAAGTTATCTAAATTTAGTTGTTCAATATTTTTATTATCTACTAAAATTTCACCAGTTTCAACATCGTATAAGCGAGCTATTAAATTAATGATTGTTGATTTTCCTGAACCTGTATTTCCTAAAATAGCTAAGGTTTTTCCTTTAGGAAGTTTAAAACTTATGTTTTTTAAGGCTGTAATATTAGTGTCGTCATAGGTAAGCGAAACTTTTTTAAATTCAATAGTTCCATTTATTTCAGAATGAGAAATTGTATTGTTTTTAATTTCAGGTTTGTGCTTTAAAAACTCATTAATACGTTTTTGAGAAGCTTCAGCTTGTTGAACCATTGAAGTTACCCATCCGACCACAGCAACAGGCCAAGTTAGCATATTTACGTACAAAATAAATTCAGCAATAACACCTAATGAAATTGTGCCTTCAATATAGCGTAAACCACCAATGTATATAACTAAAATATTACTTAAGCCTATTAATAAAATCATTAAAGGAAAAAATAATGCTTGAGCTTTAAATAAATCAATGTTTTTTTCTTTTGAAGTATTTGCTAGGTTTTCAAATTCAACAAGAGTTTTATATTCAATTCCATAGGATTTTAAAATGCTAATTCCCGAAAATGTTTCTTGAGCATTGGCTGTTAATTTTGATAAATATTGTTGTACTGTAGTACTACGTTTATTTATAACTCTGCTTAAAACATATATAGAGACGGATAAAAATGGTAATGGAAATAATGTATAATTTGTAAGTACAGGATCTATGTTATACATTTTTATAATTGCAATAATAAATAATACTATCATATTTATTGAATACATAACTGCAGGGCCAAAATACATGCGTACTTTACTAACATCTTCACTTATGCGATTCATTAAATCGCCTGTTTTGTTCTTTTTATAAAAATTTAGAGATAAGCGTTGGTATTGTTGGTAAATTTCATTTTTTAAGTCAAATTCAATTAACCTTGAAGTTACAATTATTGTTTGTCTCATTAAAAAAGTGAAAAATCCAGAAAGTAATGCAACCCCAATAATTAAAAAAAGACCATTTAAAAGTTCAGATTTTACAACAACCAAATCTGTTGTAATACCATTTTTATAATCTTCAGCAATATTTACAGATTCTCTTATAAGTTGAGGTACTTGTAATGCTAATATTTTGGAAAATATTGTAATAACTATACCTAAAAGTAGTCGGTATTTATATTTAAAAAAGTATTTATTTAAGTATTGTAAGGATTTCATAAAGAATTTAAAGGTACTTCAATTTTTAAAGCACGAATATACATCAATAAAATTTTAATTTTATTAGTTTAAGATAGATTTAACTTTGCTTAAAAAATCAAAAACAGTATTTCATTTCTAAAAAATAGTAGTATTTTTGCGCTGTTAAAATAAAAACTTCAAAGTTCTTTAAATGATAAATAGAAGACATATTAGAGTTAAAGTAATGCAATCGGTGTACGCGTTGTTACAATCTAAAAGTGACAATCTAGATAAAGAGGAAAAATTCTTATACGAAAGTATTGATAAAATGTATGATTTATATGCATTAATACTTCGTTTACTTGTTGAAGTAAGAAATTTAGAAAAAAAACATATTGAAATTTCTCAAAAAAAGCTTTTAGCAACTTCAGAAGAATTAAAACCTAATAATAAATTTATTAATATTGAGATTCTTCAATTATTAGGAGAAAGTATTTCTTTAAATACTCATTTAGAAAAAAATAATTTAAACTATTGGAGTTTAGATAATGAGTATGTACATGAAATATTGAAATTAATTAAAAAAAGTAAACTATATATTTCTTATATGAACTCAAAAAAATCTTCATTTCAAGAAGATAAAGAGTTTATTGTAGCTTTATTTAAAGAAATTATTGCGCCAAATGAAAAATTAGCTGATTATTTTGAAGACAAAAATATTAGTTGGATTGATGATATACCATTTGTAAATACTTGGATTGTTAAAACATTAAATCAACTAAAACCTACACAAGCTTTTCATTTAGGAAATTTATATAAAGATGTAGAGGACAAACAGTTTGTTGTAGATTTATTTAGGAAAGTAGTATTAAATCATACTGAGTTTGAAAAAGAAGTAGTAGATAAAACACCAAATTGGGATACTGATCGTATTGCTGAAATTGATATGATTTTAATTAAAATGGCAATTTGTGAATTCTTAAAATTCCCATCAATACCAACTCGTGTTACTATAAATGAGTATATTGAAATTTCAAAAGATTATTCTACTGAAAAAAGTAGTTTTTTTATTAATGGGGTTTTGGATAAAATTTTAAAAGATTTTACAGCATCAAAAAGATTAAACAAAATAGGTAGAGGATTATTATAATTTGATATTAATACAAATAAATTTATAAAAATGAAAAAAATAACAATTATTTTTATTGCTATATTAAGTTTGGCAATTGTTTCTTGCAAAGAAAATGCAGCATCAAAAATTAAAAATGTAAACTTAGAAATAGCAAAAGAAAGGGATGCAATAATTAGTTTAGGAGGAGCCATTGTTGAATTTGATAAAACCGAATTTAATTTTGGAACAATAAATGAAGGCGATGTTATTGATGGAACTTTTAAAATAACAAATGTTGGTAAAGTGGATTTGTTAATTCTTAGTGCAAAAGCATCTTGTGGTTGTACTGTTCCTTCTTGGCCAAAAGAAGCTATTAAACCAGGAGAATCGGCTGATTTAAAGTTTTCATTTAACTCAAGAGGAAAAGTAGGAAATAATAATAAATCTATTACACTTAAAACTAATACAGAAAAAGGCACAGAAGTTTTACGTGTTAAAGGGTTTGTTACAGCTAAAGAAGGTTCAAAAACAATTCCTAAAAAGGGACTTAAAGAGTTTAAAGAATAAATTAAATTTAAAAATAAAATAAATGTACACATTAATTTTTTTACAATCAGATAGTAGTACCTTAATGGGTATGCTACCTTTCTTATTAATGTTTGTGGTTATTTATCTGTTTATGATACGACCACAAATGAAACGTCAAAAAAATGAAAAAGCTTTTCAAGCTTCAATAACAAAAGGAAATAAAATAATTACAACAAGTGGTATTCATGGAAAAATTTTGGATATTGTGAGTAGTGATAATACCTTAATTATTGAAACTGGAGCTGGGAAAATGAAATTTGAACGCTCAGCCATTTCAATGGAACTTAGCAAAAAATTGCAAGCACCTAAGAAAATTAAATAAGAAAAATGACATATATAAAAAAAGTGAGCTACTAAGCTCACTTTTTTGTATATTTAATTCTTATTTTTAAAATAATGAAGACTACTGAAATAAAATCAAGTATATCAATATCTAATAAAAGAAAAGTAAAAGTTTTTTTATTTATACTGGTATTAACTTCAATAATTTGGTTGTTAATAGAACTTTCAAAAACCTATACAAGTTCAGCAGTATTTAAGGTTCAATATAAAAATATACCCTCAAAAAAATTATTACAAAATAAACCAATTTCTGAAATAAATATAGCTTTAAAAGCACCAGGATTTTCATTATTAAAGTATAAAATAAAGAAAGAAACAATTACTATAAATTTAAGAAATGTTGTTAAAGGTGGGGCTAGCTATTATTTGTTACCAAATAATCAAATAGCATATTTAAACCAGCAATTGTCAGGTGAAACAGAAGTTATGAGTATTTTAAATGATACTATATTTGTTGAACTAGGAAATAATAAATCAAAAAAAGTCCCTATAAATCCTTCTCTAGATATAAAATATAAGCTGGGTTATAATTTAATAGGTACTATAAAAATTGTACCTGATTCAGTTTTAATTACAGGGCCAGAAAAATATGTAGATTCAATTAAGGAGTTAACTACCGAGATATTGAAAATTAAAGATGTTTATAAAGATATTATTTTAGATTTAGCAGTTGAACAACCAGCTAAATATACCAATCTAATTCTTTCAGCTAATAAAGTTAAAATTGTAGGTAAAGTAGATAAATTTACAGAAGGAAGGTTTACAATGCCAGTTACGCTTATTAATAAGGATAAAGGTGTTATTATTAATACATTCCCTAAAGAAATTGAAGTTGTATATCAGGCTGGTCTTACAAATTTTAGTAAAATAACAAAAAATAGTTTTTTAATTGTTTTTGATTTTGAACAATACAAGAATGATACTTTAGTAAAGTATTTAACTCCTATAATTAAACAAAAAAGTGAATTTGTTTCTTCACTGAAAGTAAACCCAAGTCAAATAGAATTTTTGATTCAAAGATGAAAGTAATAGGCTTAACAGGAGGAATTGGAAGTGGTAAAAGTACCATTTTACAACTATTTAAAGATTTAGGAGCAGCGGTTTATATTGCAGATATTGAGGCTAAACACTTAATGAATACTGATAAAGAACTAGTTAAGCAGATTGTAAAATTATTAGGAGAAAAGGCATATATAGATAATGAATTAAATAGAAAATATATAGCTAATATTGTTTTTAACAGTAAAGAAAAATTAACAGCACTAAATAAATTAGTCCACCCAAGAGTTAGTGAACATTTTAAAAAATTCATTAAAAATTCTATTGCTGAAATTGTAGTTTATGAGTCAGCTATTTTATTTGAAAGTGGAAGTAATGTAATGTGTGATTTTATTATTACAGTAACTGCCAAATTTGAAGATAAAATAAAGAGAATTATAAAACGTGATAATGTATCTAAACAACAAATTTTGGATAGAATGAAGCATCAAGAAAATGATACTTTTAAAATAAAAAAATCTAACTTTATAATTAAAAATAATACACTTGAAGATACAAAATCACAAGTCTCTACCATTTATAACATAATTCTAGAACAAATCGAAAAATTATAATATATCTTAAGATATTGTTAAAATATTATATTTTTTGTTAACTTACGTTAAAATTTAACATAATTACTATTAAAAGTTTAATTTTGAATAATGAGGAAAAGAATATTTGTACTCATCATTATTTTAATGAGTATTGCCTTAATTGGTATTATTTCAGTTCAAGTATTTTGGATTAAAAATACAATACAAATTACTGAGGAGCAATTTACCTCTAATGTTAGGTTTGCTTTAGCAAAAATTTCAGAAGATATAAAAGAAAGAGAATTTGAAGAATTTTATGATGATATATCTGAAAGAGTTAGTAAAGGAAATAGATTAAATTATTCAGATATTAGTAAGTTTATTTATGAGAAAATAGACACTATTAATAACGAGAAGTTTACTTATTCTCAAAGCATTATTGAAGCAAATTATAAAGTGCCAACGGAGTTCTTTGAAAATGATTCTATTGACTTTAAAGAAATTTTTAGTAAAGAAGAAATTGTAATTGTAAAAGGTCAAATTTTTGATAACAATGGAAGTTTAGTTAACCCTCCTGAAGAAAGATATATTAAAATTGGTAGAATTGATGAAGCTCAAAAGGCTATATTAGAACCTGCTTTTGACGCCATTACATCAAGGCTTCCAATTCATCAAAGAGTAAGTAATGAAGAAATTACGTATAGACTAGTAAATGAATTAGATAGAAGAGGAATTGATACAGATTTTAAATATGGTATTTATAGTAATGGTTTAGCAACCCAAGTAAAATCTGGTTATTTTAGAAAAGAAGTAGGAAAAAGTTATAAAGTACCAATGTTTGCTGATGAAGATGGTAATAGTAACTTTCAATTATTTGTTACCTTTCCAGAGAAGAAAAATTTCATTTTAGCATCTATTTCTAAAATTTTAGGACTGTCAGCTTTCTTTGTATTTATTATAATTTTAGCTTTTGTTAGTGCTCTATATCAGCTAGTTAGACAAAAACAAATTTCTGAAATTAAAACAGATTTTATTAATAATATGACACATGAATTTAAAACGCCAATTGCAACTATAAATTTAGCGTTAGATGCTATTAAAAATCCAAAAATAATTGGTGATAAAGATAAAGTGTTACGATATGTTAAAATGATTCGTGATGAAAATAAAAGAATGCATGCACAAGTTGAAAATGTATTGAGAATTTCTAAATTAGAAAAAAATCAATTAGATGTTAGTAAGGAAAAAGTAGATGTTCACGACATAATAGACGAGGCAATTACTCATGTTAACTTATTGGTAGAAGATAAGAAAGGATATATAAAAATAAATTTAAAGGCCAATTCTACTGAAATTTTAGCCAATGAATTTCATTTTAATAATGTGATTGTTAATATGTTAGATAATGCTATTAAGTACTCTGAAGGTGCTCCTAAAATTGATATCTCAACTGAGAGTACTGATAAATTTGTGTTAATTAAGGTTAAAGATCAAGGTGTTGGGATGAGTAAAAGTGTTCAGAAAAATATCTTTAAAAAGTTTTATAGAGAAGAAAGTGGAAATATTCACAACGTAAAAGGCCACGGATTAGGTCTTGCGTATGTTAAAAAAATAATAGAAATTCATCAAGGGGAAATTTATGTTGAAAGTGAAAAAGGAATTGGAAGTACTTTTACAGTTAAACTACCATTGATATAAATAGATAAAGTATGGAAAATAGTAGAATTTTATTAGTTGAAGATGATCCAAATTTTGGAACAGTATTAAAAGATTATTTATCGTTAAACGACTACGATGTTACACTTGCAAAAGACGGATTAGAAGGGCTTATTATGTTTAAAAATGATGATTATGATTTATGTATTTTAGATGTAATGATGCCAAGAAAAGATGGTTTTTCGTTAGCAAAAGATATAAGAAGTACTAATTTGGAAGTTCCTATTATATTTTTAACAGCAAAAACCATGAAGGAAGATGTATTAAAAGGATATCAGGCAGGAGCAGATGATTATTTGAATAAACCTTTTGATTCAGAAGTTTTATTGTATAAAATTAAAGCAATACTACAACGTAAAGAAGGCGATAAGAATAAGGAAGAAGAAACATTTGAATTTAAAATTGGTAAGTTCGATTTTAATTCAAAACTCCGTCATTTAGCTTTTGAAGGTGCAGAACCTCAAAAACTATCACCAAAAGAAAGTAAATTGTTAAAATTGCTAGCAATTTATAAAAATGATTTAATGCCTAGAGAGTTAGCTTTAACTAAAATTTGGCGTGATGATAATTACTTTACATCTCGAAGTATGGATGTGTACATAGCCAAACTTCGTAAATATTTGAAACTCGATGAAAGTGTTGAAATTTTAAATATTCATGGAGAAGGATTTAGGCTTATAGAAAAACAATAATTCATTTAAAACCTGCATAATGCAGGTTTTTTTATGCCCAAATTAAACTATATTTGTTTAAAGTTTTTTGGTATGGCAAAGTCAGTTAAAATATATGAAGAGAATCCTAATGAGCGCGAAATAGAAAAAGTTGTTGAGATTTTAAAAAAAGGAGGTTTAATTATTTATCCTACTGATACAGTTTATGGAATTGGCTGTGATATAACAAATACAAAAGCCATGGAAAAAGTGGCTAAAATTAAAGGTGTAAAGTTAGATAAAGCTAATTTTTCATTTATTTGTTACGATTTAAGTGGTTTGTCAGATTATGTAAAACAAATAGACACACCTACATATAAAATTTTAAAAAAAGCATTACCAGGGCCTTATACATTTATTTTACCAGGGAATAATAATTTACCCAAAGCATTTAAAAATAAAAAAACAGTAGGAATACGAATTCCTAATAATAATATTATCAGAGAGCTAGTTAAGAAGTTAGGAAACCCAATTGTATCTACTTCTATTTATGATGAAGATGATTTAATTGAATATACAACTGATCCCGAATTAATTTTTGAAAAGTGGGGGAATAAAGTTGATATTGTAATTAATGGTGGTTTTGGAGATAATATCCCATCAACAGTTATTGATTTATCAACTGATGAGATTACTATTTTAAGAGAGGGTAAAGGAGATATAGATTTTTTATAATTCTTTATATGTTTTCTTTTTTAAAACAAAATGCTCCCACACAATACTTTTTAGGGTGTAATAATTGTTTTTTTGTTGAAGTCCACTTCTATTATTTAGTGTTTGAGATAAATAGTAATAAAAACTAAAATGAGCTTTTACGATTGCAAAAGTATGAATTGGGCGTAATTCAAATAAAAACTTTATTCCTGCAATTCCATCTAAAATAAGTCGAGAAAAAATTATTGGAATTATTTTACTACTTGGTAAGTTTTTAGCCAATGTAAAAAGGCTATTTCTGAAATTTAAAAATGTTTTTCTTGGACTAGCTTCTTTTAATGTTGCACCACCAATATGGTAAACTGTAGAAGAACCAACATATTTAATTGTTTTTTGAAGGTTTTTTGCACGCCAACATAAATCAATTTCTTCTTGATGCGCAAAATAATTTTCATCAAAACCATTAAGTTCATTAAAAACTTTAGCACGAATAAAAAAACAAGCACCAGAAGCCCAAAAAATTTCAGTCACATCATTATATTGAGCAGTATCTGTTTCTAAATTATTAAAAATGCGCCCCCTACAATAAGGATACCCATATTTATCTATAAATCCACCACCAGCTCCAGCATATTCAAACTTAGTCTTATTTTTATAATCTAATATTTTTGGTTGAATAATAGCTGCACTAGGTTCATTTTTGAAAGTATCAAGAATTGAATTTAGCCAGCCATTAGTAACTTCAATATCTGAATTTACCAAGGCGAAAACATCAGCTTTTACATGTTGTAAGGCATCATTATAACCTTTTGCATATCCACCATTTTTTTTATTTAGAACTATTTTTATAGTAGGGTAATTTTGCTGAATAAAATTAACAGAATCATCAGTAGAAGCATTGTCAGCAACAACTATTTCTACGTTAGGTAAGTTGCTATACTTTACAATTGAAGGAATGAATTTTTTAAGCAATTGCCTACCGTTCCAATTTAATATTACAATGGCTACTTTCACTATTGTGTCTTTTTTGTTAAAAAATCTTTTAAGACTTTATTATATTCATCAGATGCGTTAATATATGGGAAATGTCCTTCACTATGAAATGTATATACTTTTGCATTAGTATAAAGTTCTTTAATTTTTTTTCTTAACTCAGGTTGAATAAGAGGGTCATTATCTGATTCAATAATTAATTTTGGAATATTTTTTATTTCAACTTTAGTAGGTGTGGCTTTAAAATCATCAATTATAACATAAAATCTATTTATAAATTGTTTTTTACTAAAAGGTAAGCTAGGCAGAAAAGCTTTTAATAATTCAGAGTTTTTAGCAGCAGGAACTAAATTTTCATTCAATTGCTTTTTTCCTAATTTAGAAATTAAAATTTCTGGTAAATAAGGTAATATTTTACTTTTAGTAGCATTTTCCGTTGCTATTAAATCATTTGGAGGAAATGTATTCCCAAAAACTACTTTTTCAATTCTATTTGGAATAATAGTGGCTAAATATTGAGCAATATATCCTCCCATTGAGGTTCCAACTACATAAAATTTGTCGATGTTTTCAATTTCTAAAATTTTAATAATTCCTTTAGATGCTTTTTCTAGTGAATTTATTTCTTCTGGTAATGAATAGGTAATAATATTATAATCTTTTTCAAAATCTACAACTTGTTGCCACCATAAATCGTAAGAGCCACCCATTCCGTGTAAAAAAAGAATAGTTTTTGTTCCATTTCCACCTGTATAATAATTCCATGCAATTCCATCAGCAGTACTATTTTTTGTTGGTCTATTTTGGAATTCTTTTAAACTCTGGGAGTGTTTATCATTTATAGCGTATAATTCAAAGAAATTAGCCTTAGGAGCAGGGATTAGATATATACCTACAATTATTAGAATTAATACGGACGCTATTATTTTAAAATAATTTTTTTTCATTTTTTATAAATTATAATCGGGAATAGTATCTAAAAAAACATATTCTTCTTTTGAAAAATCCATTTTACAATAATAGTGTTTTAATCCATTTGTAACTAGTAAGTAGTTTGCATTTAATTTTAAATTATAGCGAGCAATTTGATCAAATGCATTTTGAGTAATATTTATTGAAGGGGCTTTGCATTCAACAATAATATGTGGTAAACCTTTAGAGTTAAAAACTAAGATATCAGTTCGTTTTGTTAATTTATTAATGGTAATTTTTTTTTCAATTGCAATTAATGAAATTGGATATTTTTTTTCTTCAATTAAATAATGAATAAAATGCTGTCTAACCCATTCTTCAGGAGTTAAACTCACATATTTTTTTCTTACAATATCAAAAATAGCGTATTTATTTTCATTACTTTTGATTTTGAATTTATATGTTGGCAAATTCAATTGATGCATATAGCAAAAGTGCTAATTTTTTTTTATAAATGAGTGACGTAACAAAAATAGTTTCTGATATTAAAAACGGAAATATTAAACCTATCTATTTTTTAATGGGTGAAGAACCGTATTATATTGATAAAATTTCAGAATTTATTCAAAACAATGTACTTACGGAAGAAGAAAAAGGTTTTAATCAAATGGTGTTATATGGAAGAGATGTAGCCATTGAAGAGATTTCTGATAATGCCAAAAGATTTCCAATGATGTCTGAACGTCAGGTAGTTATTGTTAAAGAAGCACAAGACTTATCAAGATCAATTGAAAAATTAGTTTCGTATGTAGAAAATCCACAGCTTTCAACAGTATTGGTTATTTGTTATAAGTATAAAACAATTGATAAACGAAAAAAATTATATAAAGCCCTTCAAAAAAGTAGTGTAATTTACAATAGTAAAAAGCTGTATGAAAATCAGGTTGGTGAGTGGATTAGACGTGTTTTATCTGGCAAGAAATATCAAATTGAATCTAAAGCCACTTTAATGTTGGTGGAGTTTTTAGGAAATGATTTAAGTAAAATAAGTAATGAGCTTAATAAGTTAATGGTT
>Ga0190303_1000392_pt1 | contig 18271 bp, 16 predicted proteins | sample 48700701_MG_FD_161672 | JGI IMG/M metagenome (GOLD analysis project Ga0190303, IMG submission 161672) | Hydrothermal vent sediment bacterial communities from Southern Trench, Guaymas Basin, Mexico - 4870-07-0-1_MG | ecosystem: Environmental > Aquatic > Marine > Hydrothermal vents > Sediment ...
GTTTTATTGAAATAGTACCTAAAAAACCTATTTCGTACAGATCTTCGGGAGAAATGTCGATTTTTTTCATATTACCTCCAATTTATTGTTATTTTACAACAAATTATATTGCAAGTATAGTGTAAACTTATTACTACAAATTACTTAACATTTTTACATTAATTGACATTTCAACGATTATGTATATAATCCCATTCATGAAAAAGAATAGAAACACAGCTATTCTAATATTCATTGCTTTTACCGGAACTATGGGTTTCGGTATTATAAGCCCTATTTTGCCACTTTATGTAAGATCTATGGGGGCAACAGGTGTAATGGTCGGGCTCGTGTCATCGGTCTTTATGCTGTCCCGTGCATTGACGTCTCTGTTCTCCGGAAATTTTTTGAGAAAAATGAAAATCGACAGAGGCAGGAGTATAAAAATATTTTCCCCCTTCATGGCAGTGCTCCCTGCAGCATACGCGCTTATACCCGTATACGGCTACATTATTACACTTCGTTTTATTCATGGACTTGTGAACGGAATCGTATGGCCGTCAGCTCAGTATCTAACTATAAAATCCTCGGGAAAGGGGAAAGAGGCAAGAATAATGTCACTTTATTATATATTCGGCAATGTCGGTGGTTTTCTCTCGAAACTATTACTCCCCGTATTTATCTTAATACTGAGTAATTACATGCATATATCGGAAAATCAACAGTATCCTTTTTTGTTTATGATTGCAAGTATATTCATGACAATACCTGTCATATCCTCATTTTTCCTAATCGATGAAAAGGTATCTCTCAGGTCATCGGGAGAAAATCTTAAGAATAACAAAACAATGTCAATATCCACAATAATACTACTATCTGCCGCGCTCCTCGGAGGAGCAATCCTCACAACATCCAACTCAATCCTTATACTCTATTTAAAGGAACATTTCGGAAGCACATTGAAGGATATAAGCTTCATTCTATTTTTCACAAATATTATTTCCTTCCCCTTTATATACATTATCTCTCATATCGTTGACAAGGGAAACGAACGATTCATACTCCCCGTGATCTTTGTCCTGACATTTATAGCAACCACAATTCTTTCCATTGCGGGAAGCATAAGTGCCGTGATTTTTTCGTTAATATTGATGTATATAGGATTAAAATCATTCCGACCCGTTTTAAGGGTTTTGATAAACCGTGACAACGAAAATTTCAACAATCTTATCGGTTATATTAACGCTATTGAAAATATAGGGTCCATAATCGGACCTCTCATTGCAGGATTCATATACGATAAATTTACAAATCAACTTTCTTCCTTCGGTATTTACGGTTCGTTGATGCTGCTAAGTTATTTATTCTATTTTATTAGAAAAATCACTGCAAAAAACGATTAATCCTCACTGTTTTCCACTCTGATTATCTCGATTTTTACCCTGGCGATAACTCCGGCAAGAGCTCCCAAAATAGCAATAAGAGGTGACATCAACGTTACGGCACCGCCAATGGCAATTCCGGCGTTTAGGGGTATTTCAACAATAACTCTATCATTCATATCTTTTATTATTAAACGCCTTACATTACCCTCTTTGAGTAATTCTTTAACCTTGCTTATCAATTCTCCGGTTGCTATTTCAATTTCTTCCTTCCATTCATGTTTCTTATCCATTATTCACTCCCATTCTATAGTTGAAGGTGGCTTCGAGCTTACATCGTAAACAACACGATTGATCCCACCCACTTCATTAATTATTCTATCCGATATCTTCTCCATTATTTCATACGGGAGATGGTAAAAATTTGCTGTCATTCCGTCTACGCTAACAACAGCCCTTATAGCCGCCACCCTTTCATATGTCCTATTATCTCCCATTACTCCGACACTCTTTACAGGCAGTAGAACAACAAATGCCTGCCAAATCTCATCGTAAAGACCATTTTTTTCAAGCTCTTCAATTAGGATGGCGTCAGCTTCACGAAGTATATTCAAATCTCCTTCCGTAATGTTTCCTATAATTCTTATGGCAAGTCCAGGCCCGGGAAACGGATGTCTTTTTATAATTTTATCGGGAACACCAAGCAATTTGCCCAATTCCCTTACTTCATCCTTAAACAACATTTTAAGCGGTTCAATAAGTTCCAAATTCATCTTATCAGGCAATCCACCCACATTATGATGGCTCTTAATCGTTTTGGATGGACCTAATACCGAAATAGATTCAATAACATCGGGGTAAAGTGTTCCTTGTGCCAGATATTTCACATCCTTGAATTTCGCAGATGTTCTCTCAAATAACCTAATAAATGTTTCGCCTATTATTTTTCTCTTTTTCTCGGGATTCTCTATCCCCTTTAAACGCTCTATAAATAATTTGCTTTCATTTATGGAAATATAATGATCCCCGAGAAGAGAGCGGAATGTACTGTTAATCAAATCCGTCTCCCCCTTCCTCATCAGTCCCGTATCAATATAGATCGAGTAGAGATTATCTCCAACTGCTTTTTTTAACAAAAAGCAAGTAACAGTGGAATCAACTCCACCTGACAATCCTAAAATCACTTTATCCTTTCCCACACGTTCTCGTATCTCGGCAATCTGGTTTTCAATAAATTTTTCCATGCTCCAGCTTTTTTCGGCATGGCAAATTTTTGTTATAAAATTATTAAGCAGGTCCATTCCGCACTCCGAATGGTGTACTTCCGGATGAAACTGAATCCCCCATATTTTTCTTTGCGGGTTCTCAACAACGGCATACTCCGAATTATCCGTATGAGCAACCGATTTGAACCCGTCAGGGATAGAAATGACTTTATCCCCATGACTCATCCAAATAATTGAATTATTCTTAATACCATCGATTAATACAGAAGAACCGTCGATTTTTAATGATGCTTTCCCATATTCTTTTACCGATGCTTCGACAACTTCTCCCCCCAATTGAACTGCTATTTCCTGCATACCGTAACAGATACCTAATATAGGTATTCCCATATCAAAAATCCTTTTATCCGCATGGGGAGCGTTATCTTCGTACACACTTGCAGGACCGCCCGACAACACGACCCCTTTCGGATTCATCGATTTTAACACATCTATATCTATATTAAACGGAACTATCTCCGAGTAAACCCTCAATTCTCTTATTTTCCTCGCTATCAACTGCGTATATTGCGAACCGAAATCAAGAATAATTATCTTATCCATAATCACCTCAATGCTTTAATTGCCCTTTCCACATTATTACCGAACACAAAATGACCCGATACAATTATATCAGCCCCCATCTTCCTGACCTTCGAAACATTTTCCTTATTTATTCCACCGTCAACTTCTATAATTCCTTCATACCCCATGTCTCTAAGTTTTGCAATTTTGAATGATGCTTCTTCTATAAATTTTTGTCCTCCGAAACCGGGATGAACCGTCATAACAAGCACAAAATCCACAAAACTCAGATAAGGGACAAGTTTTGCCACGGAAGTTTCCGGATTAATCGCCAATCCGAATTTCGTGTCGTATCTCCGAGTTATTTCCATGCATTTCTCTACCTTTCCTTCAAGTTCCACATGCATCGATATATATTGAATTCCTATATCGAGAAACCGCTTGAAATATTTATCCGGTTCATCAATCATGAGATGGCAATCAAAAGGCATTTTAGTAATTTTTCTGATTGATGAAACAACTACAGGACCAATTGTTAAATTCGGGACAAAATGGCCATCCATAACATCTATGTGAATAATATCCGCTCCCCCTCTCTCTATCATTTCAATTTCTTTCCTGAGGCAGGAAAAATCAGCTGAAAGTATCGATGGCGCTATCAAATTCATCACTCGTTCCTTATAACGATACTCACACTGTCCCCCGGGGAAAGATTGGCGCCCTCTCCGGGATATTGAAGTATTACTTTACTCATTAGACTGTCTATCGTTGTATCGGAATCAACACCGGTTAAAATCAAATTTAAACTCTTAATTGTATCAACCGCCATTTTCAGATTTAAACCGATAAGATTCGGCATCTGCAATGTATCCGATTCACTTCCTTTGCTAACAAAAATCGTAATCATGGAACCGGGAGCAATTGTTTCGTCACTTTTTGGAATCGTAGAAACTATATAATTCTTGGGAATGGAATCGGATGATGTATAAATTTTATTTATTCCGTTATTTATGTTCATTTTTTTTAGGACAGCAAGTCCGTCTTCAAGGGGAATACCTTGAATATAGGGCATTGTATATGATTTGGCACCGAGGGAAATAATAACGGAGACCTTACGCCCTTTTTTTAAAATATTATCCGGTTTGGGGTCCTGAAAGATAACTTTACCTTTCTGGTACAATGTATCGTATTGATACCCCGCAACATCAAAAATTAATCCGTTGCTCTTTATAACTCGCTGTGCGTCCTTTAAATCAAGGCCGATTAATGCAGGAACAGGGACATCTTCCCCTTTTCCGACAACCACCGGCATAATCAAATAGTTAACAATAATAAATCCGGCTAAAAATGATATCAATATAATGAAAAAATATATCGGTAATGAAATATTTTTTCTTTTTTTACTGCTCATGATTTACATAAATTGTTACAACGCTTCCCTTTTTAACCTTTGAACCTGCCGGCGGATATTGACTTAAAACAAGATCAAAATCGTAATCAATGTTTGTTTTATACCGCATCAAAACTTTGAATCCCCTATCAATCAAGATCTTCCTTGCAGCGGTATAGTATTTACCCTTTACATTGGGGACAGCTATTAACAATGAAACTTTTTTGGAAACAGTGAGATTAACCTTTTCCCCTTTCTTGACAACAGTACCCGGTGCAGGATTTTGCGATATAACGGAGTTGGGAGAAATAGTCCCGCTCTTTTGCCATTTAATTTTGCCCAAAGTAAGTGCAAGTTTTGCAATTTCCGATTTGGCATCATCAAAAGACATGTTTCGAAAATCCGGTATCGGAAATTCTTGGCTACCCTTTTTGTTTAATGTCAGATAGATTATATCGCCTTTATTTACTGCTTTCCCGGGAAATGGCTTTTGAAGAATAACAACATTAAAGGGTAAATTTACATCCGTAGTGGAATCGAATTGTACGATGACACCTAATTGTTGTGCCGTTAACATGGCATTATCTTTTGATAATCCGAAAAAATTAGGCAAGTTTCTTACCTTCCCTTGAAAGATGTTGGATGGTCCCGAAAGCAATACGACCAATCCTATAACAATTATCGCCGCCAAAATAAACGACACTATAAGAGCGGCATTCCCTTTTCTGTTCATCATATTATCCTCCTCTATTTAATTCTCCATTTTGTTCCGTTTTTGGAATCCAATATCTCTATGTTGAGCTTGTTTAACTCTTCTCTTATCATATCGGCATATTGAAATTGCTTTTCGGCTCTCATCTTATCTCTTATCGCTACTATTCCATCTATTACTTTCTCGGAAATTGCATTTTTTCTCTCCTCTTTCAATTCAAAGCCTAATATATTCAGTGCCTTTTTAACAGTGTTTGCAGTCAGCGATTTTCCTTTGATTCCATTATTCGCATCTTTGATTGCAGCGAAGATAAGTCCCAATGTCTTTGGTGTATTAAAATTATCATTGAGAGTCTCTATAAGCTTATCGAACAATTCTTCGTCCAAATCGTTCCCCGATGCGTTCTCCGATATAAAGCGCTCTATTCTTGAAAAACTGCTAGATGCCTCTTGCAGGCTGTTTTCATCGTACTCAAGAGGGCTTCTAAAATGTGTTCTGTAGTAATACAGTCTAAGAGCATTGGGAGAGATCTCCTTTAAAATATCACTGACCGCAAGAAAATTACTAAGTGATTTAGACATTTTTTCGCCCTTTATCCTCAACATTTCGTTGTGTATCCAGTAATTTGCAAACGGTTTTCCTGTTGCGGCTTCGCTCTGAGCAATTTCATTTTCATGGTGAGGGAATATTAAATCCGTACCACCCGCATGAATATCAAACGTTTCGCCCAGATATTTCATACTCATTGCAGAACATTCGATATGCCATCCCGGGCGTCCCTTCCCCCATGGAGAATACCAATACGGTTCTCCCTCTTTCGCTCCTTTCCATAGAGTAAAATCGAGAGGATTTTTCTTTTTGGGATTTATCTCAATTCTCGCTCCCGACCTCAGATCTTCTATCTTTTTCCCCGAAAGTTTGCCGTAATCTTTAAACATCTCCGTTTTATAATAAACATCCCCCTCCGCCACATAAGCATACCCCTTTTCTATCAACTTCTCCACGAGATTAATAATTTCGTCGATATGTTGAGTAGCTCTCGGATAATAATATGGTTGTAGTATGTTCATTTTCATTGAAGAATCGATATACTCTTTAATATACTGTTCTCCAAACACACGATAGTCCATACCGAACTCTTTGGAGCGTTCTATCACCTTATCATCTATATCTGTAAAGTTCTGTATCATTTTGACCGTATACCCGTTGTACTCAAACACGCGTCTAATAAGATCCGCCGTAATATATGCTCTCATGTGCCCCAGATGCGGTCTGTTTTGCACCGTCATACCGCAAACGTAAATCGAGACATTACCTTCTTTGAGCGGTTTGAAAACCTCTTTTTTCCCTGACAGAGTATTAAAAAATTTGATCATCTCTTCTCCTACTTTACCAAACCTCTTCCAGTATTTTTTACTTTTTCCAAAAATTCCTTAATCTCCTCTATAACGGCTTTCTTTTCCATCTTTGAAACCAAATTCTCTATTGCTTGAGATACTGTCAGACCTTCTTTAAAAACAATCTCGAATGCTCTCATAATAATCTCTATTTCCTCCTCCCTGTAACCGTATTTTTTTAAACCCGCTATATTTACATTTTCCACATACGGAGGGATTCCTTTTACGGTTGAAAAAGGGAGAACATCGTATTCAATGCTTGCAATAGTCGCAATATGTGCCAATTTCCCCACGGATACACCTGTTTTCAAATATGAACGGGCATTTACAATTGCAGAATCTCCCAAATTTACATCATGCCCTATTATCGTTCCGGTAGCCACTATGGCCCCTCTCTTTATTTCACTGTTATACCCAATAGTTGAATGCCCAAGGATTCTTACTTCGGATTCTATTTTTGTTTTCTTATCTCCTTTACCGAATTGAATAAGTGTATAAGGATAAATTTCAACACCGTCACCTATAATCAATCCACCGCCATTTTCTTTTTCTCTATTAGCAGGTAAACCTATAATCGAATAATCTGCAATAAACACATCGGAACCTATAATAACATCATCATAGATTACAATGCCGTTCCCAAGAATAACATTATCACCTATAAGTACATTATCACCTATTTTACAATAATCTCCCTTCTTGAAGTTTTCGCCAATTGTTTGCATTATTTATCTTCTCGTTTTACTGCCATAGCAGTCAATTCACCTTCGCAAACGAGTTTTTCATTTACATATGATTTACCCTTTATCACAACCATTGTGCCTCTTTCCTTCTCCAACGTTATCTCATGAATAAGCGTATCACCGGGAATAACAGGTTTTCTAAATTTAACCTTGTCGATTTTCATGAAATAAAACAGGTAATCCTTGGGATTATCGATATAATTAACTATGAGAGCGACGGCGGATTGTGCCATAGACTCAATTATCAACACCCCCGGCATAACCGGTTTGCCCGGGAAATGTCCTTGAAAAAACGGCTCGTTCATTGTCACGTTTTTTAACGCCTTCACATGCTTCTTATCCGCTTCAAGTATCCTGTCAACGAGCAGGAAAGGATACCTATGGGGTAACATCTCCATTATTTCGTAAATATCCATACTATCTACCTCATTTTGGGTTTTATATCGGTTAAGATATCGTTAACAAGCTGATCCAATTTTTTATCGCTGTCCACACTTCTTTCAGAGGTTGCAACGACTAAGCCGGTTTTGGCATTTATAAGCTTAAAGTTTGTTTTAATTACACCGACATCGGCTTCACAGGTACCATATATTACATAATCGACTCCAAGGTTACGTCCTAAAGTTGCCAGTTCCGTATCTGTCAGTTTACGTTTAACTGTAATACCCATACCGTTAAGCGAGTTCGAAATATCCTGAATTTTAGTAAATTCATAATCACCTATGCGGTTCAGCGCATTTTTCAGGATTGCTCTCACTCTTGAACCGAGCTGAATTTCCTGTGCCTTGTTATTCGTTTCAAATATACCGGGAATTGCTATTTCAAGTGTCTTTGCAGTCCCCTGACTGCCAAATTCACCATTCAACGCGTCTATAACATCATTAGTAATATCAATGACATCTTTCGAGTAAATAATACCCGATTTGCTTTTATCGAAAATAATCGTATACCCCTCTTCTTGTGCAATTCTTTTAATTATCGTATCAATTTTAACGGTTATTACCATTGAATACTCTTTCTTTTTCTTTTCAAGAAGACCGCCCTCTCCCCATATACTATCAATAAACTGTGCATACTCCCTCTCTTTTCTTTTGATTTCCTTTTCCTTTTCCAATTTCATCTCATTTGAAATTACCAGTTCTTTATTGTTCAAATCCTCTTTTAACCTCTTTATCTCCAGTTTCTTTGCACCGAGCTCTCTTTTCCATTGATTTATCTGCATATTTATCTGTGATTTAAGCGCAGATAATCCTTTATAGGAATTTATAACTCTATCGGTATCAACATATCCTATTTTCTCTTCTGCAAAGGTAATAAGAGGGAATAAAATCAGCAAAATAATAATTATCCTCTTCATAGCAGCTCCTGTTTAAAATGATGTTCCTATTTGAATGTGCGGCTCCCATTGAGCTCCGCCCAATCTATCAAACCCGAGACCGTAATCGAATCCGATTATACCAAGCATAGGGATATTCAATCTCACACCAATACCGGCTCCTTTTTTCATAGGCCAAAAATCTTTATGTAATCCGTCGGTAAAGGAACTCCAAACGTTACCCATATCGTAGAAAAGAAGCGCGTAAATCTGGTCCGTTGCTTTAAATCTGAGTTCCACATTGGTTATAAAATAAGCTCTCCCCGCATAATCGTAACCTGTTCCGTTATCGTATCCTATACTTCTGTCCTGATATCCTCTGAGACCCATATCACCAACCCCACCTATGAGAAATTTCTCCGTAACAGGTACGTCTCCCGGAGTCTTATAACCGAAACATGAACCATAAGCCCCCCTCAACATGATACTTGTTATCCCTGCGAGTTTGTGATAGTAACGTGCATCAATGGAATATTTCTGAAAATGCTCTCCACCGCCGAGCGGTCCCCCAACAAATTCAGCGGTAAACCTCGTCCTTGAACCACTCATTGGACTGAAAACATCATCCCTTGAATCTCTAAGAAGGCTTAACAACACCGAACTTCTCCAAACATTTCCCAATTGAGATTTTATATAATCGCTAACATGCACAGTGTCTTCGGAGGAATAATCGATATTCTGAAGTGAATATTGAATATATCCGGAGAGATACCTGAATCGTTGAAAATATCTCCCTGTAGATATACTGAACCCCTTTCTTTTTTCACCAACATCATAGGGAACAATATTATGAGTAGTATCGGTAACGGTACTATCGATAGTCGAATCCACGACAGTAGTGTCTATACCAATGGAGTCGTAAGAATACTGTATGGTTCGTGTCAAATAAAATATATTGGCTCCGAGACTTGCTCTCGTATCAAACAACCAGGGCTCATTAAAGGACAATTGAAAGTTGTTCAGAGTACGCCCCTTATCGAATTGTAAACTGACCTGTCTACCTGTTCCAAGGAGGTTCTTAAATGCCAATGAAAGGTTCCCCGTTACTCCGTCAAGCTGAGAATACGCCACTCCGCCCGAAACCGTTTCCGTAGCTTTTTCCTTTACCTTGAATGTCAAATCCACATCTCCCGAATCGTCCACAACCTTCGTATCGAGTTTTAAGTCGTCAAAATAGTTTAAAAGAGCAAGTTTTCTTTGTGTTTCAATGAGCCTCGAGCGCTTCAACAGCTCTCCGGGATAGATTGTCATTTCTCTTCTTATCACCTTCTCATGGGTTTTCGTATTGCCTGCTATATTTATATATCTCAAATGAGCGGGAAAATTTTCCGTTAAATGTAGAATGATATTCATCCTGTTTCCCACAAGCTTTTTTTCCGGAACAATCTGTAAAAACAGGTAACCGCGATCGCCGTAAACACCGTATATATCCTGCAAACTCTTCTCAAAGAGCTCTTTATCGTATTTTGCACCTGTTTTAAACTTCAATAGAGAAATCAATTTGTCCGTTTTGAAAATTTTATTCCCATCGATCTTAATCTGCCCGAAATAGATCTTATCCCCTTCGTCGAGGGAAATATGGAGATACATATTTTTACCCGATTTATCATAGGTTTTATATACGTTTTTTATTTTTGCAAAGGGATATCCGTTATTTGCATAGTATTCAAGTATCTTATCTTTATCTTCCTGGAATTTATCTTCGTCGAATTTCCCTCTCCAGAAAAAAATCCCCTCTCTTGGTTTGTTTTGCATTTGGGATTTTAATTTCCCAGAGGATACATTTCTGTTCCCTTCGAAAATAATACCCCTCAACACAATTTTATTGTTCTGCAAAATATCTATATTCAATGTACATGTATTTTTCAATCTATTCACATCCGTACGATAAATAGAGACAGTAGCATTCAAAAAACCGCTCTCCCTATACTTTTTGAGTATCTTGTTCTGCCAGTGAAAGATGTTTTTATCAGATGCTATACTGCCTACAAAAATATTGTAGTCCTTTTTTAAGTTTTTCTTTTTCACCGGTCCCGTTCCCTTAAAATCAATCTTTTTGATTATGGGATATTCGCTAACATTAATGTCAATATTACACTCGGTGCTATCTTCTGTAACAACATCTATGCTGACATCCTTGAAGAATCCCAATTTGTATATATTCTTTATCGCCCTGTCGAGATTATCCTGGTTCAGTTCATCCCCGAGATGTAATTGAGAAGCCGTTAAAATAATGGATTCGTCTGCGTTTTTATTACCTTTTACATTTATGTTCGCAATAAACATTGCAGAAAGATTGATGGAAATAAATAGCGTTACCGCCGTAATCAAAAGAATCTTTTTCAACTTCTCCTCCTATACAGTTTTTATCTTTTCTTTTTTCTTGCTTTTCGTGATTTTAAAATTCAGATTACCGTTTTTAACCAGAATGTGAACATTGTTTCCTCGGGTAATATCCTTTTTTAATATCATTTCGGAAAGAGGATCGAGAATCTCTCTCTCCATGACATTTCTCAAATATCTTGCTCCGTAAACGGGATCAAACCCCTTCTCCGCCAGATATTCTCTCGAATCGTCATTTAATATAACATTAATTCCCGTCTCATTTAGTCGCTGGGTCATCTCTTCAAATAAAATATCCACGATTTTTATTAGCGATTCCTTTTCAAGCTGGTTGAAATAGACGATTTCATCGAATCTATTCAAAAATTCCGGATTAAATTTTTCCTTTAATGATTTTGCCATTTTATCTTTAAAATCACCCCTCGCCAGTTGAGCATTCTTAAACCCCATTGTCATACCTGTTTTCAGAAATTGTGTGCCGAGATTCGATGTGAGAATTATTATGGTGTTTCTAAAACTAACCTTCTTTCCACTAGCATCTGTTATGGCTCCGTCATCGAGAATCTGCAGTAGAATACTATGGACATCAAGATCCGCTTTTTCGATTTCATCAAAAAGTACTATCGAATAGGGACGCCTCCTTACCTTCGTAGTAAGTTGTCCTCCCTCATCGTATCCCACATACCCAGGAGGAGCTCCTATTAATCGCGATACACTAAACTTTTCGCTATACTCACTCATATCTATTCTAATTATGGCATCGTAGTCCCCGAAAAGTATTCTTGCAAGTACTCTCGCCAGTTGCGTTTTTCCAACACCGGTAGGCCCCATAAAAATAAACGAACCAATCGGTCTTCTCGGATCCCGGAGACCCGAATAGTTTCTGCGAAGCGATCTTGCTATTGCTTCTATTGCTTGATCTTGTCCCACAATATACTTCTTTAGTTCTTCTTCAAGATTTATAAGTTTATATCTCTCGCTGACACTTATATTTGAAACGGGAATATGCGTCCATTGCGAAATTACACTTCTAATGTCATCTTCGTTTATTATAACCGTTCTCGAGCTTTTCACGGAACTCAAACTATCCATTAATTCCTGTTCTTTGGTTCTGTATTCCGCCGCTTTTAAAAAATCCCCATTGTTCACGGCATCAACCTTCAATCGTTTTACCTCTTCCAGATTTTCTTTCATTTTCCTTATATCTCCAAGGGATAACCCGTTTTTAAAGGAAAGTGTCGCTCTTGCTCCCGCTTCATCGATAACATCTATCGCTTTATCGGGCAAATATCTATTCTGAACATATCTTGCAGACAATTTGACCGCAGCCATTACAGCTTCATCCGTGTATTTAACATTGTGAAATTCCTCATACTTTGATTGTAATCCTTTCAATATATCATATGTCTCCTCAATAGTGGTCTCTTCTACGCTGACAGACTGAAATCTCCTCTCAAGAGCACCATCCTTCTCTATATACTTACGATATTCTTCGTAAGTTGTTGCACCAATCATCTGTATTTCTCCCCTCGTAAGGGGGGGTTTCATCATATTAGCCACATCAAGAGAGCCTTCCGCCGCTCCCGCCCCCAATATCGTATGTAATTCGTCTATGAATACGATAGCATTCTCTTTTTCTTTCAATGCCTCAAAAAGCACTTTCATTCTTCCTTCAAATTGTCCTCTGTATTTGGTTCCGGCTATGAGAGATGTTAAATCCAATTGGAGAATCACTTTATCCTTAATCTTTCCGGGAACAATTCCTTCAACTATACGCTGAGCAAGCCCTTCCACAATCGCTGTTTTACCGACACCGGGTTCTCCGACCAAGACAGGATTGTTTTTCTTCCGTCTTGCGAGTATTTGAATAACTCTTTCAATCTCATCTTCTCGCCCTATAACAGGATCAAGTTTACCTTCCTTAGCAAGTTGATTTAGGTCTCTGGTGAATTTTTCAAGAAACTTCTCTCCGCCTTCGGGTATGGATTCCTCTTTGTATTGCCTCAATTCATTCTTCCCGGCATTCTTTAATCGTTTCAATGTCTCGTAATTGATACCGTAATTCATAAAAAATTGTTCGACAAATCCCCCTTTAACATTAAACATTCCCAAAAGAAGATGAATACCGTATATTCCCCTCGTGTGATCCTCTTCCGCTTCTTTTCCGGCAAGAATAAAAGAACGTTTGTAATCTTCACTCTCCTTCAAATCAACTCGTCTTACGAGGGTAGATTTTCTTTGAGAGTTCTCAATATATTTTTTTACCTCATTGAGATCCACTCCAAATTGTTCGAGAATTCTTATTCCGGAAGTTGAATAATCTCTCCTGTTTTTTATAAAAGCCAAAAGCAGATGCTGTTGTCCGACAAATACGCTCCCGAGTCTCATCGCTTCATCATATGCCAACTTTATAATTCTCTTTACCGTTTCCGAATATTGATTCATCCGTACCTCATTAATTTATTCACATGCTCTTTCCGGATACGCATTACTTCGGTCATGGCTTCACTACTCTTGATGTTATAAATATAACGCAGGTAATTTCTTCCCAATTCATTAAAAATTCTACTTATGTCAACTAAAGTCATATCTTTTATATAACCGCTTATAACACCCATTCTCAGCAATGACATAATCTTGTATATTTCATTATCTTTAATTAAAAGCGAATTTCTAAATATAGCATAATTGCGAATTACTTTATCTTTGAACTTAATGCTTCTAAAGAGATCCTCCCTATATCTGTGTTCCGCGTCGATAATTTGCTTCAGAGCATTGAAAGCCATTCTTATAATTTCATCTTCCGCAAATCCAACGGTTATTTTATTTGTCAAAATAAAAAACGAGGATTCCCCATAATTGTAATCAGGAAATTCGTCGATACTCATATTTAATCCGGCTGCCAATTTTTTTATAAAATTTATCTTATTTTTAAATACGACACCCGGTAAGTCCAGTAAAAATTTTATTCTGAGACCTGTTCCCGTATCATCAAGGGAAGAAGTAAGATATCCGAATGTGCCATTGAAAGAATAGGAAAAGTAATTTTCATAAAATTGTTCCAAATCATAAACATAGGAATAACCTTCCCGCAACTGATCTTCCCTCGTATTGATTACAAATGCAAGATGATTATCCGCATTAGTTATGACAAAAAGGTTCAAATTCTCGTTTACCGCAATACCCACTTTGTCTCTTTCCGTTCTAAAAAGAGAATCCCCGAATTTTAAATATTCCTTGATCGCCGCAAATTCCACGTCAGTCATATCCATTCCGTAAAGATACTCGAATTTTTCCTCTCCTCTATTGTACTTGTTTAAAATTGTAAATATACTTTTAGAAAGCCCCACCATATCAAGTGTTTTAGCCGTTTCAGGGAATTTATATCCTTCTATGTTGCGAAATAGCAATATCCTCGAAAACAGCACGACATCGAGATACTTCGATTCTCTCTCAATCCATTTGGGCATCCTGTTCAAAATTTTGTTCAGAGAAAATGTTTCAACCCTCTGCACTTAATTGCTCCTCTATAAGCTTTATATCTTCACTTATTTGATGTGCCTTTTCGTAATCCTCTTCCTTAATTGCCGATTTTAGAGCCTTTTTTGCTTTAAAATAAGCGTTTTTCAACCTTTCCTTTTTCTCCGATTTTTTAGGAGCCATACCGATATGAACAAATGTTCCCTGACTCATTTTCAGCATTTTCTCGATATAATCGGAAAAAACGGTATAACAAAAGGCACATCCCAACCTTTTATCCGATTTTATCTCCTCTATTGATCTGCCACAATTAGGACAAATCATCTCCATTTCAAGTTTCATTGTCTATACCTATATCATAATGATTTTCTACTTTTCCGTCAATAAGGTAAACAGTATTATCCGCATATTTTTCAATTAATCTATTGTGCGTAACAATCACAAATGAAATTCTTCTCTCTTTCAAAATACCAACCAAAACATTCATGACATTTTCACTTGTTTTTCTGTCCAGATTTCCTGTCGGTTCATCGGCAAAGACAATCTTTGGCTTCACGACAAGAGCTCTGGCTATTGCCACCCTTTGTCTTTCTCCACCTGATAGTTGAGCCGGTTTGTGCTTTTCTCTCGATAAAATATCCATTTCCCGCAACAAATTCCTGCTTCTCTCGATAGCCGATTTCTTATTAACCCCCTGGATAAGAAGCGGAATCATCACATTTTCAAGCGCCGTAAACTCCGGTAAAAGGTGGTGAAACTGGAACACGAAACCAAATTCTCTATTCCTTATTTCCGACAATTTATCATCATCCAGCCCACGGACAAAATGATTATTATATATTATTTCTCCTTCATTCGGCCTATCAAGAAGCCCCATTATGTGAAGTAATGTACTCTTCCCTGCACCTGAAGGCCCCACTATGGCAGTTATGCTACCATTTTCAATTTCCATATCAACCCCATGTAGAACCTCAACAGGCACTTCACTGTCATTATATACCTTTTTAACATTTTTAAGCGTTAATATTTTATTCGTATCTGATTGCATCCTGCGGCTCCATTTTTGAGGCTTTATATGCCGGATATAGTGTAACTATAAAACTTATGGCAATAGCACAGACGGAAACAAGCAAGAAATCCGTGATATGCATCTTCACCGGTAATGTATCAATCAAATATACATCCTTCGGAATCGATATGAAATGATATTTACCGAGAACAAATGATAGCAAGAAACCTGCTATATTCCCCAATACCGTTCCTATGACTCCTATAGTAACTCCCTGTATGACAAAAATTGCCTGTATATCCTTTCGTTTTGCCCCCATAGCTCTCAGTATTCCTATTTCTCGTGTTTTCATCGTAACGCTCATAAAAAGCGTAGCCGCAATATTAAATGCAGCCACAAGCGTGATGAAACTCAGAATTATGAACATCCCGAATTTTTCGAGCTTCAATGCCGAGAAAAGACTCGAGTTGAGGTCCATCCAGTTGTTCGTCCTATAGGGATAACCGAGATCTTTTTCAAGTTTCACACCGAATTTTCTCGCATTGTATATATTCTTTATTTTCATTTCAATACCGGTTACCCTATTGCCAATATCCATGAGCTTTTGAGCATCCTTTATCGATATGTAAGCAAGCCCGGAATTGTACTCATATACACCAATATCAAAAATACCACTTACCGTGTACATTTCCGTCTGAGGTATTATTCCCATGGGGGTCATTGTTGTTGTATAGGGAGAAAATATCTTTATCTTGTCTCCTACATGAATTCTCATGTTATCGGCAAGCTCGGTTCCTATGACAATTTTTTTATTACCGAGTTCAAATTTTCCATCCACTATATGTTTCGATACATCGGAAACATTTTTCCCGTGAATAGTATCGTATCCCCTTAATACTATGCCGTCCGTATAATTCCCGTTATTTAAAATCACTTTTGTGTATATGAAGGGGGAAGCCGCCGTAACATTGTGATATTTTTCCACCACATTTAAAAGCGAGTCGTAGCGGGAAATGGGTTCGTTGTAATATTTCAATAAAATCACATGCGCATTAACACCGAGAATTCTGTCTCTTATATCTTCCTGCATACCGTTCATAACCGGAAGAACCACAAGAAGAGCGGTAACGCCAAGGAATATCCCTGTAATGGAGATAACCGTCGTGACCCTCTGGAATGTATTTTTACCTTTTGCCCAGAGATAACGCTGTGCAATAAAATATTTGTACATTATCTCGCTTTTAACAGAGGAAACAAAATTACATCCTTAATAGTTTCCCTGTTGGTGAGCAGCATAACAAGCCTGTCAATCCCTATACCTATACCTCCGGTGGGGGGCATTCCATATTCCATAGCCTCTAAATAATCTTCATCGATTTCCTGAACTTCCATCTCGCCCTCTTTCCTCAGCTCCATTTGATATTCGAATCTCTTCCTCTGATCTATCGGATCGTTCAACTCACTGAAGGCGTTTGCATACTCCGTTCCGAGAATAAGTAATTCAAAACGTTCCACTTTTGTTTCGTCATCTCTATGGATTTTAGCAAGCGGTGAAATTTCTTTTGGTTGATTTATAACAAATGTGGGATTTATTATATTCTTTTCCACCATTTCGCTGAAAATTTCATCTATGATTTTTCCTCTTCCGATTTTTCCTTCAATATCAATCTCATGTTCGTCACAGAATTTCTTGAGTTCATCATCATCCATTTTCCTAACATCAATATTGGCAAATTTCTTTATCGCTTCATAGTAATCAATTCGTTCCCAACTTCCATTAAGCTCTATTTCATGACCACTATACTCTATTTTTGTTTTACCCAATATTTTTTTTGCCATTTCCTGAATTAAATTTTGAACTAAATCCATCATATCGTAATAATCGGCGTACGCCTGATAAATTTCTATCATAGTGAATTCAGGATTATGCGTTTTATCGATTCCCTCGTTTCTGAAATCTCTGGCAATTTCGTAAACCCTTTCGAGTCCGCCAACTATAAGTCTTTTTAAATACAATTCGTCGGAAATTCTCAAATAGAGATCCATATCGAGCGCATTGTGATGTGTGAGAAACGGTTTGGCGAATGCTCCACCGTATCTCGGTTGTAAAACGGGAGTTTCGACTTCCACAAAATCCCTTTGGTCAAGGTAATCCCTTATGAACTTTATAATATCCCGCCTGAGCAAAAAGGTGTGCCTCGTGTCATCGTTCATAATGAGATCGAGATAGCGTTTCCTGTATTTCAATTCGACATCTTGAATTCCATGGTATTTTTCGGGAAGAGGCAAAAGGCTCTTTGCCAGTACTTCCATCTTCTTTACAGCGACTGTTGTCTCACCTCTGTGTGTTACGAACACCTCTCCCTTTACACCGATAATATCACCTATATCCAGCAGTTTTACGTTTTCATACTCATCACCGAGAAGATTAATCGTTATATATAGCTGAATCAATCCTTTTCTGTCTTTGATCTTTATAAATGTTGTCTTCCCCTGTCTCCTCATCAACATAATCCTTCCGGCTATACTTACTTCTGTTTTATCCTGGATCAGTTTTTCCTGATTCTCGAATATGTCCGAAGATGTGTGCGAAATATCGAACTTATATGGATACGGGTTCATTCCTTTTTCTTTCAGTTGCTCCATCTTTTTAATTCGCTGTTCTCTGTAT
>Ga0190303_1000393_pt1 | contig 18262 bp, 15 predicted proteins | sample 48700701_MG_FD_161672 | JGI IMG/M metagenome (GOLD analysis project Ga0190303, IMG submission 161672) | Hydrothermal vent sediment bacterial communities from Southern Trench, Guaymas Basin, Mexico - 4870-07-0-1_MG | ecosystem: Environmental > Aquatic > Marine > Hydrothermal vents > Sediment ...
ATTATTTGAGGAATTTATTGAAAAACGAGAACATATTGCTTTGGTTGTTGATGAATATGGTACAACCAGTGGTTTAGTTACTATGGAAGATGTAATAGAAACTTTACTTGGGTTGGAGATTATGGACGAAAGTGATAATGTAGCTGATTTACAATTACTTGCTCGTGAAAATTGGAAAATAAGAGCTCAAAAAATTGGGCTTTTAATTGATGAAAAAGATAAACGTGAAGAAAAAAACTAATTAATTTTCTTCTTCGTACTCATCATATAAAAAATCGTTATACGGAAAACGAGTTATGTGAATTTTCTTTACTTCTTCAAATACCTTGGCTTTAAATTCTTCAAAATTCTCTTTATTTAATGCTGAAATAAACAAACAATTATTTTCTAATTTATTCATCCATGTTTTTTCCCATTCTGCTAATGTGTAATGAACTTTGGTTTTTTCAGTCACCAAATCATCTTCATCAATAGTTTGATGTTGGTAGGCATCAATTTTATTAAAAACCATAATAGTAGGCTTATCAACACTTTTTATTTCATCTAAAATTTTATTTACTGAAGCTATATGGTCTTCAAAGTTTGGGTGCGAAATATCTACAACATGTAATAATAAATCTGCTTCACGAACCTCATCTAAAGTAGATTTAAACGACTCTACCAGTTGTGTAGGTAATTTTCTAATAAACCCAACCGTATCTGTTAATAAAAAAGGAATATTTTTAATTACTACTTTTCTAACAGTGGTGTCTAAAGTTGCAAATAATTTATTTTCAGCAAAAACATTGCTTTTACTAACTACATTCATTAGTGTAGACTTACCAACGTTTGTATAACCTACTAAAGCAACACGCACCATTTTTCCACGGTTTTTACGTTGCACAGCCATTTGTTTATCAATAATTTTTAGCTTCTTTTTTAGTAGTGTTATCTTATCGCGAATAATACGTCTATCTGTTTCTATTTCAGTTTCCCCAGGTCCTCGTAATCCAATCCCCCCTTTTTGACGTTCTAAATGCGTCCAAAGCCTAGTTAAACGCGGTAATAAATATTGGCACTGTGCTAATTCAACTTGTGTACGAGCGTAACTTGTTTGTGCTCTTCTAGCAAAAATATCTAAAATTAAGTTGGTTCTATCTAGCACTTTACAGTCGAGTACTTTCTCTATATTTCTTAATTGCGAAGATGACAGTTCATCATCAAATATGGCTGTTTCAATATGGTGTGCATCCATATACGATTTAACCTCATTTAGTTTTCCTGCACCAATAAATGTTTTTGGATGTGGACTTTCTAACTTTTGAGTAAATCGTTTTACAGCCCTCCCTCCGGCTGTAATAGTTAGAAATTCTAATTCATCTAAATATTCGTTAGATTGTTCTTCGTTTTGATGTTGTGTTATAACGCCAATTAAAACTGCTTCTTCAGATGTTACTTTTTTCTCTTCAATCATATTTCAAACAGCTAATAGCTGAAATTTTTTATTGCTATTTCTTTTCTTTAAGAAAGCAAAGATACAAATAGAATATCTATTTCTAAATTTGTATTTTCGACAAACTAAAATTATTTTATGTTTTCATATTTTAAATTTCCAGGGAAAAATAAACAAGTCTACACTATTGCTTTTTACAACCTTGAAAACTTATTTGACACCATAAACGATCCGGAGACTTTAGATGATAATTTTACACCGAAAGGACGAAAAGCCTGGAATACTAAACGCTATAAAAGAAAATTAAACAAATTAGGTAATGTTATTGCTCAATTAGGTGCTGATCGTTCGCATTTTTCACCCGCAATTATTGGTGTTGTTGAAGTTGAGAACCAAACTGTACTAACAGATTTAGTAGCAACTAATTATTTAAAAAAACACCATTACGGAATTGTTCATTACGATTCTCCTGACGAAAGAGGTATTGATGTTGCATTATTGTATAAAAAGGAACTTTTTAAATTACTACATTCAGAAACATTCCCTTTGTATTTAGAAGGTAAAAACGGAGATAGAGATTACACAAGAGATGTACTTTTGGTAAAAGGAAATTTGAATGGCGAATTAATTTATGTATTAGTAAACCACTGGCCTTCTAGAAGAAGTGGTGAGGATAAAACAGAAGGAAAGAGAATAAAAGCTGCTGAATTAAATTCTTTTATTGTTGAAAAAATAAATTCAGAAACAGAAAACGCAAAAATCATAATTATGGGCGATTTTAATGATGACCCTTCAAATGTTAGTGTAAAAAAACACCTTGTAAACAATACGTTTTACAACCCAATGGAACGTTTAATTAATACAGGAAACGGCACTTTAAATTATAAAAAAACATGGCATTTGTTTGATCAAATTATTTTTTCGAAAAATTTTTTCAACAAAGAAGTTGGTACTCATTCTTTCAAATACGCTGAAGTTTTTGATAGGTACTTTTTAAAAGAATGGAAAGGGAAATATAAAGGAAACCCTTTTAGAACTTATATTGGTAAATGGTATCAAGGTGGGTTTAGTGATCACTTTCCAGTTTATGTATATTTAAAAAAGCATTAATTTTTAGACATAAAAAAACTCAAACCATTTAGTTTGAGTTTTTTTATATTTTTAGCTCTATTTTCATGAAGCTGTAACTTTTAAAGGCATTGTATAAATTTTGTCTCTTTCTCCTGGTCTATCAACTTTTTTATAGTTTAAGTTTTTACGAACATAATTTAAAATGTTTTTATCTCTAGTATCAACATTTAAAATTACAATTTCTCCTTGTGAACTAAATGTGAACGTTAACGTAACTACTGTTTCATTTTCAACAATAAAATCTGGAGCTTGTAATAAGCTTACAATTTGATTTCTAATTTCTTTTGTTGGTTCTTTTGTTGATTCTCCGTTTGCAGCAAATAAACTTGCTGTTCCAATTACTAAGGCCAAAGCCATTAATTTAAATTTTTTCATTATAAATAAGTGTTTAATTGTTAGTATATTTAAAAGACGCTTGAAATAAAAAAGTGTGACTCTTATAATGCGCTATTAACAAATGTTTAACTAAAGTCATAAAAAAACTCAAACCTATTTAGTTTGAGTTTTTATGTTTTTAGTTGTCTTTTCATGAAGCAGTAACTTTTAAAGGCATTGTGTATAATTTATCTCTTTCTCCTGGGTTGTCAACTTTTTTGTAGTTTAAATTTTTACGGATGTAGTTTAAAATATTTTTGTCTCTAGAGTCAACATTTAAAACAACTATTTCTCCTTGTGAACTAAATGTGAACGTAAGCATTATTGTTGTTTCGTTTTCAATAATAAAATCAGGGGCTTGTAATAAACTTACAATTTGACTTCTAATTTTTTTGTTGGGTTCTTTAGGGTCTTCTCCATTGGAAGCAAATAAACTTGCTGTTCCAATTACTAAGGCTAGTGCCATTAATTTAAATTTTCTCATAATAAATAGGTTTTAGTTAAACATTGTTTGTTTTGATAGTTCAAATGTATATCTAATTCTACCTTAGCCTATTTACTTATACCCGATTAACAAATGTTTAACCCAAACAACCTAATTTTTTTTCAAAATGAAGTTAATAAATAATAAAATAAAAATTTAATTAATTGATTTTCAATATATTACATATTTTAAAAAAGGACTAATTAATCTTAAATAAGAAATTCTATTAACTTAAATTATGTTAAAGTGTAATTGAATATACTCAACGGTTCAAATTAAAACAATAAATTTGTGACATACGTTTAATTTAAAAACAGAAAAAAACATGTATAAAATAATTTTTAGTGCTTTATTTTCAATGGCACTTATTGGGCTAACAGCTCAAAATGTTTTAACACCAGAAATGCTGGTTCAATTAAACAAAGTTTCTGGAAAAGGAATCACAAAAGATGATGCACACCTTATTTATAGTGTTTCCAACTATAATATAGCAACCAATAGTAAAACCTCAACAACTTATCAAGTTTCAATTTTAGGTGGAGAATCTAAAGTAATTACTAATTATACTCAATTATTAGCTGATGCAAGTATTTCTCCAAATGGGAACTATAAAATAACAACAGCGGATGTAAAACTTGAAAAAGTTATAGGGCAAGATTATTATAATGATGTTGCTAAATCAAATGTAAAAATTTACGACGCCCTTAATTACCGCCATTGGGATACTTGGGAAGATGGTGCATTTAGTCACGTTTTCTATAAATCTACAACCAACACAACTTCCAAAGCAATAGATATAATGGGTAAAGAACCTTTTGATTGTCCGCAAAAACCATTTGGAGGATCGGAAGATTATTTGTGGAGCCCAGATAGTAAAAGTATTTTGTATGTTACCAAAAAATTAAGCGGTGTTGCATATGCTTCAAGTACTAATACAGATATTTACGAATACAATCTTGAATCAAAAACAACTACTAATTTAACTTCTGAAAACAAAGGATACGATACGCAACCAGCATTCTCTTCAAAAGGGCAATTATCGTGGTTACAAATGAAAAGAGATGGGTACGAATCTGACAAAAATGATATTATTGTAACTATTGATGGTAATTACATCAACTTAACTGCAAACTGGGACGGAACAGTAAATAGTTTTATTTGGCAAGACAAAGGAGATAAAATATATTTTGTAGCTCCAGTGCTTGGAACTGTACAATTGTTTGAAATTGAAATTCCTTCTTCAGAAGAAAAAATAAGTGCACCGAAACAAATTACCAATGGTCAGTTTGATGTGAACGGTATTGTAGGTCAAACAAAAAATACCATCGTTGCTAGTCGTAGAGATATGAATCATGCAGTAGAATTATATTCAATTAATTTGAAGAATGGAGAAATGCAGCAATTAACGCATGCAAATGATGCTACTTACAATTCTATTTCACTTAGCAAAGTTGAAAAAAGAATGATTAAAACTACTGATGGTAAAGACATGTTGACTTGGGTGATTTATCCACCAAATTTTGATTCTTCAAAAAAATATCCAACAATCTTATATTGTCAAGGAGGACCTCAAGGCGCTTTAAGCCAGTTTTATTCTTTCCGATGGAATTTTCAATTAATGGCTGCTAACGGATATATTATTGTTGCTCCAAACAGAAGAGGAATGCCAGGTTATGGGACAGAATGGAATGAGCAAATTAGTAAAAATTATGGTGGGCAAAACATGCAAGATTACTTATCTGCTATTGATGAATTAGCTAAAGAACCATATGTTGATAATGATAGATTAGGTGCTATTGGTGCAAGTTATGGTGGTTATTCAGTATTTTATTTAGCAGCTATTCATGAAGGAAGGTTTAAAAGTTTTATTTCTCACGATGGTATTTACGATTTGAGAAGTATGTATGGAACTACTGAAGAAATGTTCTTTGTTAACTTTGATTTAGGTGGTGCTTATTGGGATAAAAATAATAAAGCTGCTCAAAAATCATACACACAATTTAATCCTGCTGAAAAAGTTGGAATGTGGGATACTCCAATTTTAATTATTCAAGGTGGAATAGATTATAGAGTGCCTATTGGACAAGGTTTAGCGGCTTTTCAAGCAGCACAATTGCAAGGTATAAAAAGTAAATTGTTGTTTTTTCCTGAAGAAAACCATTGGGTATTAAACAACCAAAATAGTTTGGTTTGGCAACGTGAATTTTATAAATGGTTGAAAGAAACATTATAAATTATTAAATGTACCGTATTTAAAAGCAGGTGGTGAATTTTTTACTACCTGCTTTTTTTATTAATAAAATTAAGACTTGCCTTTTTACAATAAGTTTACTCTCATTTCTCTATTTACAACCATTCATTCTAATATTTCAAAATTCGTTAACTTCATTTTAACAGTTTAGGTTTAAAAACGCACTGTTTAGTTAAATATCTGTTAATACATTGTTTTTCAATCTATAACAACGTAACATTTTAATATTAGGTACGTCATATATGTATACATAACTAATTAAAACTTTATATTATGAAAACAATAAACACAAACTCAACAACAGAAAATAAACCTAAATTAATATTTGTAAGTTTTACAAATACAAAAAGATCATTATGGGGTAAACATAGACGATACGCATCGTAATACAAAACTAACAACCCTACTATATATAGAAAAACCTGTAAACGATAAATTGTTTACAGGTTTTTTGTTTTATCGTTCTCTTGGGTTAAAATTTTCTGGAGCATTTTGTGGGGAACTTGGATTTGTAATTAAACTGTTTGAAGCGTCAGAATAAATTGTCCATTCATTACTTATAAAATTAGGGTTTGGTGTTGTTATACTTAAATTTCTAGTAGCTCTTCCATCTAAATATTCCCAATTGGTTCCGTTACCATCTTCGCCAATAATTCCAAATACATCAATAGTTGTTCCTGTATTATCCACTAACTCATACACATCATCCCCATTTCCCGAAATATAAGTAGATGCAATGTTTGGAGTATCATTAAAAATAGCGGCATAACCCGTATTTGCAATAATTATGAACCCACCAACCGGAATTGTAATTCCGTTCAATTCAATTGGTGAACTTGAAACCGATGTTGATGCATTGGTATATTTATTTAGTTTCCAACCTGTTAAATTAATTTCTGAATCACCTGCATTGTATAGTTCAACAAAACGAGCTGTAGTACTATTATCTGGGTCCGCAACTTCTGTAATCATAATTTTAGGAATAATAATTGGACAACTTTCAAAAGTTTCAGAAAATTGAACGTCATTTGTGTTTCTAATTTCTAAATAAGCACTTAAAATTCCTGTGATTTTACCGTGACCTTCAGGAAACAATTCATTCGAGAAAGTAGCATCACCATTGGTAAATACACTTAGTTTTGTTGTCTCTCCACACGTTTCTAATGTTCTAGTTTCAGTAGTATTTCCAGTAAAAAAGGTAAATGCTTTTCCTAATTCATTTTCTACTAATTGTACATCTATTACACTAACTAATGTATTTTCATAAACTGGATTTTGAACTTCGGAAATTAAAATTTCTTTTGGTTTAATTTCAAAATTCTCTTCACTATTATACAAAAATCGATTTATTTCTGAAGCGTCAATTTTTGTGATTTTATCTCCGTTAGGAAACCCAATTGTTAACACATTACCTTCTTTTGCCATATACAGCTTATTCAACTTCACAAAAACCTTATCTCCAATACTGTAATCTTCAAAAATCGCATCACTTTCTACTAAAATTTGAATCCCCGAAGTTGGATTTTCAATGGCATCTTGCAGTACTAATTTTTCATTAAAATTTCCAAACTCATCGCTTGAAACAACAAAACCTTCTAAAATATAACTTGTATTCACACCAAATTCAACCATAGTTCCATCGTACATTTCTTTTACTTCGGAAATTGAAATTGTTGGTATTAACACATTGGAATAATTACAACGTTCTTCGGTAAATTTTACATCATCAGTATCGCGAATATATAATTGAAAATCATCATAAAAATTACCAAAAATTGCAATAACACTCCCTTTCCTTTCTGGTAATAACTGATTTTTAAATTTTGAAAAACCGCTGTTTCTAACAATAACCTCATCAATCAAATTACAACTACTATCAAAATTTTCTAATATTCTATTTACTGTTTCAGTATCGTCATTATTTGCATAAGACAGCCCCAAATCTGTAGTTTTAAATTGCACATTTTCAATTTCAATTAACATTTCTAACATACTTTTGTCCAACTCTGGAATAGTTACTTTTTTGGGAATGATTTCAGCAACTTCACACGAACTAAAAATATGGTTTTTAACTTCAAATGCTGAAATACGAGCCAATTCCCCACCTACAGCTTGCCCAATTTGAACACTTCCAAAACTATAACCAACAGCCAAACCCTTAAGATTTATATAAATTTTTCTACCCACATCATACTTCGTATATAAATTGGTTTCATCAATTGAAATTTTTATTGCTGAAGTTGGGTTTTCAGGCTTGTCTTGAATTGAAATTGTTTTGTAAATATTTCCTGATTTGTCGCTTGAAACTACATAACCTTCAATAATAACATCATTTTCAATAAGTGTTGCACCTCCAAAAGTGTACATATCTTTCACTTGTTGAATGGTATTGGTTGCAGTAATAATTGGCTCAAGACAATCAACCGTTGGTGTTGAAAAATCTTGGTCTTTTACACAGCCTAAAAAAAGACTCATTAACAAAAATAATTTAATTGTTTTTTGATAGTTTTTATACATTTTCATAGCGTTTATTTAAAATCTTACATATAAATTGAAGTAATACGAAGTGTTGTTTCCGTACCAATATTTTGGTCCAAAAATGGGTTTATCTAATTGTTTATCTTGTTTTAATTCTGGGTAATTTGCATTTCTAGATTGTTCAAAACCTCCCGTTTTAAAAAGTTCACCTAACACATTGTTGATCCCTAGAAAAAAACCAACATATTTATGGTTAATTAACCACGATTTTCCACCTACTAAATTCACTAAAAAAGCATCCTCAAATTTTTCTTGAAATAAAAGAGAATTTACTTGTTCTTGAGTAACTTCAACTCCAGTCTCATCATCTATAAATGGAATACCATCAGCATCTGAATAAAAATTATTGGTTCGTAAAAGTGGAGAAATATCCAAGTAATTATTTGATAAAAAATTGGCACTTGCCTGAAACCACCAAAAATTTGGATCCCGATATTCAACACCTACAGAATAAGCTCGTTGTGGTGTTCCTGAAATGTGATAGTTTTTTAAATAAGCCGTTCCAAAATTACTGTCTTCATCGGTAAAACTTTCAGATTGTAAATATAATTGTGGATTATTATCATACGTAAATTGTCCGAAACCAGCTGCGGCTAAAAGTTTGATAGTTGGTGTTACCTGATATTCAAAGCTTAATTCAGCTCCAATATTCTTTTTATTAACTCCAGTGATAATTTCATTTACAAAATCGGCTTGATCTCCCAATAATCCTTCTGCAAAAAAGAAAGATGTTTCAATAGCATCACTAAATTTTGTGTAATAAGCAGTAATCCTAGATTGAATTTTTGAAGAACGAAACAGGTAACTTACATCGCCTGAAATTATTTTTTCACTTGTTAAATCTGGGGTTATCGAATTATTAACTCTTGAATTTGAAAAAGCAGTTCTAATTGTGGGTGCGTTTGAAATAAACCCACCGTTTATAGTTACTAAATGACGACCTGTAAACTTGTATGTTAATCCGCCTTTTACACTAAAATCTGTAAATGTTAATTTTTCACTTTTCCCAAAGGAATTAGATGCATATGTTCCGTTTTTAAATAACCCTTCTCGTTGATAATTGGTGTTTTTAACGTTTAGTCCAACAAAATAATCTAGTTTCCTTTTTGCAAATTGCAATTGAGCAAAAGCACTTGCTACTGAAGCATTTATTGTATAATTGTATTGAAATTTATCACCTATACCAACAACATTATTTAGATTCATTAAATTATTTTGTTGTGCTTCTCCTTCAGCATATTGATCTAAATCTACAAAGCCATTTCCTCCTAATAAATCTAGCATATTTCCGTAATTATTAGACACTAAGTTTTTATAAGAAGCACCCGTATTCAAATTTATGTTCTCTGTTAATATTTTATGTATCGTTGAATTAAATGTAAATTGAGAATCGTCAATTCTATCTTCATATAAATAATACAATGAGTTCCCATTATTAGTATTTACTTCATACAATTCTTTCCAGTTTATTTGTCCGTTTTGTAACAATTCTTGTTCAGCTAAATAGGCATTTGAATAGTCTAAATTAGTTTCAAAACGCAGATAACTACTTGGTAAATATTTCCAATATGTTGGGTCTGGATTTGGAGCATTAAAATAACCTAATCGGCTGTTCCCTATATGCCCAAACTGATAAGCCAACGTAGTTTTTAAAGTGGTATTTTCTTTACTGTAAAAATGACTTAGCATAACTACCGGTTCAAGAATTTCTTTCATTCTAGAATTTCGTTTATCACCTTCTTGCTCACCCCAATAAGCATTATATGTATACCCTTTTAAATTGTAGACTTCTTGTGAGTTTGGAGATGATTTCCCTCTTCTATTAGGTGCAATAAAAGCAGTTATGTTTAAGCTATGATGATTGTTTAATTTCTTTTCAGCTGCTAAAAAACCAGCCCAAGCATTGTATGAGGCACCTTCTAAATACCCTTCTTTAGCAATTCTTCTTGAGCCAGAAACTACCAATGCCCAATTATTTTTATTCAATCCAGATGCGTACGTTGCCATAACTCTGCCCGAATAACTTTTATTGGTTGAAGAAAGGGATACTTTGTTTACTTTTTGGTAATCTGAAGCTCTTGTGTTAAAATTGGTAGTTCCTAAAATTCCTCCAAAAGTAGTTGGAGAAGCAGCCAAACCATTGGTGAATTCTTGATTTCTAAAGGCATCATTTAAACCTCCCCAATCGCTCCATTGAGGCCGTCCATCATACAGTTTATTCATTTCAATACCATTTATTGAAATAGTCCCATAACTTGAATCGTACCCCCGAACTTTAAACCAGACCTGTCCAAAATTAAAAGCCGCTGCTTTTAAATAAACATCTTTTGAAGACTGAAATAACCCAGCAATATAATCGGAGCTTCGTTCTCCATCATTTAATAAATCATCATCTGTAAGTGAAATAATACTTATTTCTTGAATTTCAGAAATTGAAGAATATAAAAATATAGTACCCATATTTAATTCTTCATTTTTGAGAATTGTTATTGGTAATTTCTGACTTTCAAAACCATTAAAACTAAGTTCTAACACGTAATTTCCAATTGGTATGTTTTTTATAAAAAAGTCACCATTTATCATTGTTTCAACAAAAAAAGAAGTGTTTTTAATTTTAATTAATACCTCTTTTATTGGTTTTTCAGAAGTAACATCAACTACTTTTCCTTTTAGTGAAGTTACTGTTTGTGAAGTTGCATTAATTGTACAGCATAGCCACACAATAGCCGTTATAGCAATTATTTTCATTTACAATTTTTCTTAAAAATAGTAAATTTACTTTTAATACGCTCTTTTAGGTATTTATTTCTTTTTTACTATTTTTAGCAATTCTTACTACTAATAAGAAATCAAATTACACATGAAGAGCCATATTAATTATAAAATTTTTACGGATAAAAAACTAGTACTTGAATATTTTTGTGGAAACCTTTCATGGAAAGACCTCATGGAAAACAAAAGAAAATTGGCACTTGAAAAAAACTACGACCCTACTTTTAATATTATTGATGATGTGAGAGATGCGTTTATAGTTTATAGTGAAGATGATATTATAAAATTTGCAGATTTAATAAATAGTACAAAAAAACTAAATGGTAATAGAAAAACAGCCATCTTAACAGATACTCCAAATCAATTAATAAATTCTATAACTTTAGATACTGTTAAGCATACACCTTTTAAACTTAAAACAGTTAGTACACTTGAAGCCGCTACAAAATGGGTGAATGCTGTTTCCTCTGATTTTCAGTTTATTAAAGCCTCTTTAGATGAATTAAAAAAGGAAGCCATTAATAGCTAAAATTGCATTTCTAAACTTCATAAATTACAGATTAACTATCCTTTTTTCGCTTTAAATCTTATTATATTTTAGCTTAATAGCTCAAAATTTGTTAGTAACTTAGCTTTCCTCAAAATTAACCTATGAAACAATTTTTATCCATATTTATATTCGTATTACTTACTTCAGCTTCTTTGTTTGCTCAAAAAAACTTTCAAATAAAAACAGTTGCTTTTTACAATTTAGAAAATCTGTTTGATACCATTAACGACCCTACAAAAAATGATGAGGCAAGTCCAATGATGGAAATTAAAGAAAATAGAAGTGCTATATATCAAAAAAAACTAAACAATATGGCTAAAGTACTTTCTGAAATTGGTACAAAAGAAGCTAAAAATAGCCCTGTGATTTTAGGTGTTTCTGAAATTGAGAATAGAAAAGTGCTTGAAGACCTAACACAAACAAGTTATTTGAAAGATAAAAATTATGAGATTATTCACTATGATTCACCAGATTTAAGAGGAATTGATGTCGCTTTATTGTATCAACCCAACTATTTTAGACCAATTCATCATGAACCTTTTGAGTTAAAATTATGGAATGAAAATGGGACGCGAATTTACACAAGAGATCAATTATTGGTTTCGGGTTATTTGGATGATGAACTAATTCATATCATTGTAAATCATTGGCCTTCAAGAAGAGGTGGAGAAGAAAAAAGTAGATCAAAACGAGAAAAAGCAGCTTATTTAATCACACAAATTATTGAAAAAATAAAATTAAGTGACCCAAACCCTAAAATTATTATTATGGGTGATTTAAATGATGACCCAACAAATTCTAGCTTAAAAACAGTACTAAAAACAAAGGCTATTAAAGCAAACGTACAAGAAGGAGATATTTACAATCCGACAGAAGATATGTTTAGACGTGGGCAAAATACGCTGGTTTATAGAGATAATATCAACCTCTTTGACCAAATTATGTTTACCTCTCCTTTGCTAACTACAAAAAAGGATTATTCAACATATAAAATGTATAAAGTGAATGTTTTTAACCCGCGATATTTAACTACTCAAACAGGAAAATATAAAGGATATCCTTATAGAAGTTTTTCAAGAAGTACTTTTATTGGAGGTTACAGTGATCATTACCCAATTTATATGTATTTGATAAAAGAAAATTAAAATTTATTCCTCTTTTATGTCTTTTAATAACAGCTGAAGACTTGTGTTTCCATTCCAATGGTTTTCATCAATATTGAAAGCCGCTTTAAACGAGTTTCTGGTGGTAGTTAACTGGTGTTTATCTCCCATACTAAAACCAATGGCATTGTATGTTTTTTGATTGGCCCCTTCAAAAATATTTAGCTTTAAATGAGTTTTATCTTCTCCAACTTTTTTTCCATAACCATTATCTCGTAAACCACTAGCCATAAAAACAGGTTTCATATTTTGAGGCCCAAAAGGTTCTAACTGTTTTATAATTCTATAGAATTTAGGTGTTACATCTGATAGACTTATTTCTGAGTCAATAGAGATTTCTGGAGTTTGAAGTTCTTTTGGTAACGTTTTTTTTACAATGGCTTCAAACTTCGCTTTAAAATTTTGATAATTTTCTTCTTTTAACGTTAAACCAGCTGCGTATTTATGACCTCCAAATTGTTCAATAAACTCTGAACATTGCTCTAAGGCATTATACACATCAAAACCTTTTACTGAACGTGCAGAAGCAGCCAATTTATCACCACTTTTTGTAAAAACTAAGGTTGGTTTATAATAGGTTTCAATTAGTCTAGAAGCCACAATACCAATAACACCTTTATGCCAATTTTCAGCATAAACAACTGTTGAAAAAGTTTGCTCTTCATTATTGTCTGTAATTTGTTGTAAAGCTTCATTTGTTATCGTTTTATCTAAAATTTTTCTTTCGTTATTATTTTTTTCAATTTCTGAAGCAAATTTTACAGCTGTATCTAAATCCATTTCGGTTAATAACTCTACTGCATAATTTCCGTGCTTTATACGTCCGGCTGCATTAATTCTTGGAGCTAATATAAAAACAACATCTGTAATAGTGAATTTATCCTTTTTTACTTGCTGAATCATGGCTTTAAAACCCGTTCTTGGGTTTTGATTGATGACTTGTAAGCCAAAATAAGCCAATACTCTATTTTCACCAGTAATTGGAACAATATCAGCGGCAATTGCGGTAGCAACTAAATCTAAATATTCAACTAAATCATCAATAGTTTGATTTCTTTCACTTGCTAAGGCCTGAATTAGTTTGAAACCAACACCACAACCACACAATTCTTTATATGGGTAATTACAATCTGCTCGTTTTGGGTCTAAAACTGCAATTGCATCTGGTATTTCATCACCAGGTCTATGATGGTCACAAATAATAAAATCTATGTTTTTTTGATTGGCGTACTTTACTTTATCAATGGCTTTTATACCACAATCTAGCGCAATAATTAATGCAACCCCGTTGTCTTCGGCATAATCTATTCCTTTATAAGAAATACCATAACCTTCATCATACCTATCTGGAATATAGGTTGCAATAGTTGGGTGCAATGTTTTTAAATAAGAAGAAAGTAGTGAAACTGAAGTTGTTCCGTCCACATCATAATCGCCATAAACAAGTATGTTTTCTCCAGAAGTAATTGCTTTTTCAATTCTTGTAACCGCTTTATCCATATCTTTCATTAAATACGGATTGTGCAAATCGCTTAAACTAGGTCTGAAAAATGCTTTCGCTTGATCAAAATTTTCTATTCCACGATTGACTAACAATTTAGCAATTGTGTGTTCAACTCCTAATTCTTGAGCTAACTTTCGTGTTTTTTGAGGATTTAATTCTGGTTTTAATGTCCAACGCATAGCAGTGCTTTTCCCTCAAAAGTAAGTAAAATATTTTATTGCGCTATGTACTGAATTTCAGTTGTAAGTTTTGAAAACTGGCGAAACATTTCCATAACACCACAATAACGGTCTACAGAAAGGTTTACTGATTTTTCGATTTTATCTTTTTTGAAATCACTACCATAAAAACGATAAATTACATGCACTTTATCGTAATATTTAGGGTGCTCATCAGTTAAATTTGCTTCAACTTCTATTTTGAAATCATCAACCTCAGCTCTCATTTTTTTCAATAAAGAAGCAACATCCATTGCCGTACAACCTGCCATAGCAGTTAACATCATCGCTTTTGGGCGTAATCCTTTTCCTTGTCCACCAACTTCTTCTGCGGCGTCAATCATTACGTTTCCTTCAGGCGCTACGGATTCAAAAAGCATTTGTCCTTTCCAACTAACTTCTATTTTATTTGTCATAATAGTTTTAATTTTAAAAATGCAAATTTAAAAGAATTTTACTGCTTGGGTAGTAACTTTCTTTACAATTTATATACTTATACCATATAACTACTTTAAAAATGAGTTCAAGAGCTGGTCACATAATGGATATGATGAATCGCATAAGGCAAAATGCTACTTTAAAAGTTTCGAGGAGGAATAAATTTAAAGGTGGAAATAAACATAAAACTATTTCTAACGAAAAAACAACGTATGATTTCCCTGAAGTGTCAAATTCTAAATTATAAAGTTCAAAATTAGAGAAGAAGCTTTAAAAGATAGAAAAAAGCAATACTTATATTGGGTGCTTTCTATTCTTCTAATTGCCTTCGCCTTTTTGATCTTTAACTTTGCTTAATAGTTTTAAACATTAGTTTACCATTTATTTTGTAACTTAGCTAAACCCACTATTTTTTAGTGAGGTAAAAATGGTAATTAATTGAAGACTAATTAATTAAACCGTAATTGCTATGAAACTTAAATATAAAATATACCCAGAAAAAAGGTTATTAGTTGAAATTATTTCAGGTACTTTTAACTTTATTGAGTTAAAAAATTTATTTGAAAAACTTAGTAAAGACAAGCAATTCATGGAGTTTGATAAAGTGCTAACTAACGTAACGGAAGCTAAATTCAAAATTTCTATTTTTGAGGTTGATGAATACATCAAATTAGTTAAAAATATTACAAAAGATAGAGAGGTAAAGTGGAGTATTATTACTTCTAAACCAAAGGCCACAGCTTTATCAATGTTAATTACTCTTGATCCTTTTTTTAGAAAAAGTACCAAGGTTTTTAGCACACTAGAAGCTTGTGTAGATTTTTTAAATATTGATTTTGAAAAAGAAAACTTACTGGAAAACGATTATAAAATTATTGATTTTTAAGTCAAATTTTCTACATAAGAAAACTACCTTTTTTAATGTGAATTTTAATTACTTGCGTCAATTGTAATCATTGGATTAAAACAACTCCTGAATAGCTTTAGCTACACCATCATTTTTATTAGTATCGGTAATTTTATGAGCAATTTGAAGTACTTCATCTTTTGCATTTGCAACTGCAACTCCTAAACCAACAGCTTTTAGCATTTCAATATCGTTATAGTTATCCCCAAAAGCTACCACATTTTTTAATGAAATTTTAGAATAACAATTTTTCAACAACACTTCAATTGCTGTTTTTTTTGAAATTGAATGATGTGAAATTTCAATATATGTTGGCTTAGAACGATATAACATAATTTCATCTGAATAATTTTTTTTAAGCGTTTTGTATAAAAAATCTATTTCATCTTCACCTCCCATACACATAATTTTATGTGCGCCTTTATTCTCTTTTTTCCATTGAGATAATACAGACTTATTGGATTTTATAGTTGGTGTAACCTTCGTGTTATTAGCTTCTCTTTTTGCCCAAAAATCCATTGAAGTCACATACCATTCATTTGCATAATACAAGCTTAAATGAATTGAAGTTCTTGAACATTGGTTTATAATTTCAGCTAAAACAGTATTGCAAATCACTGTTGAATGTAAAATAGTATCATTCTCCAAAACCAGTCCGCCATTATACGCAATTATTGGAGTTGTTTCATTTTTAAATTGCTTTTGCAAATGCCTCATAGCTTTTGGCATTCTTGAAGAAATAAGCACAAACGGAATTTGTGAAATTCGCTGTACCTCATTAATTGTAGCTTCAGATAGTTCTCTGTTTTTATTTAAAAGCGTACCATCAATATCAGTACAAATTAATTTATAAGGCATCTTTTATTTTTTATTCAGCTGCAAAAATAAGCAATCAAATATTAGTATTTCTATTGAGTTTTAAACACTGTTTTTTGATGTTTTTTTACAAAATAGATTATTAAAACAATTCACTTACCTTTGCCGCCATGAAATTTACAGACTTAGGAATTAACGATCGAATCTTGAAAGCTTTAGAAGATGAAGGTTACACACATCCAACACCCATCCAAGCAGAAGCAATTCCTATTTTATTAAATAGAAAAGATTTACTAGGGTGCGCTCAAACAGGAACTGGTAAAACGGCAGCGTTTACAATTCCTATTTTACAACATTTGTACAATAGTAAAAACGACCATAAAGGACAACGAAAAATTAAAGCGCTAATTGTTACACCAACACGTGAATTAGCCATACAAATTGCGCAAAATATTACTGATTACGGAAAATATACCGGCATTACCAATGTGGTTATTTTTGGTGGCGTAAAACAGCGGTCACAAACTGATGAATTGCGAAGAGGGACAGATATTTTGGTAGCAACTCCTGGACGTTTGTTAGATTTAATTTCACAAGGGTTTATTTCTTTAAGGTATATAAAATACTTCGTTTTAGACGAAGCCGATCAAATGTTGGATATGGGTTTTATTCATGACATTAAAAAAATAATAGCCAAATTACCTGTAAAAAGGCAATCGTTATTCTTTTCCGCTACAATGCCTTCTTCAATTATAGATTTATCGAGTAAAATTCTTGGTAATTATCAAAAAATAACCATAAAACCAAAGCAAGCAACTGCTGAAAAAGTTGAACAAGCAGTTTATTTTGTAAGTAAGCCTAATAAATCTAAGCTACTAATTCATCTTATAAATGAAAACCCAAACGCCTCAGTGCTTGTGTTTTCAAGAACAAAACATGGCGCTGATAAAATTGTTCGAATTTTAGGAAAATCTCAGATAAAATCTGCAGCAATTCATGGCAATAAATCACAAGGTGCTAGACAACGTGCTTTGGGTAATTTTAAAGATGGAAAGTTAAATATATTAATAGCTACAGATATTGCTGCACGAGGTATTGATGTGGAAGATTTATCGTTGGTTGTTAATTATGATTTGCCAAATATTCCCGAAACGTATGTTCATAGAATTGGACGTACAGGAAGAGCCAAAGCAAGTGGTATTGCTTTATCTTTTTGCAATGTTGAAGAAAAAGCATATTTGAAAGATATTCAAAAGTTAATTAATCAAGAAATTCCTGTAATTACAGAACACCCTTTTGTTGATGATGAAATTGAAGCTGCTCCAATACCAAAAGGCCCTTCAAAAAATCAAAAGAAAAAAATAAAACGTCATTCGTCACAAAAACCTAGAGATGGTGAAACTAAAAATACAAACCAATCTAGAAGAAAGGCATCAAAAAAGCGTCGACGTTATTAACGTAAGTTTACTTTAAACAACAAAACCCATAATAAGATACAAAATTGTACTTATCAATCCGCCAATTAAAGCATAAGGTAATTGTGTTTTAACGTGATCTAATCGAGTAGGCAAAGGGAATTTCACCCTAAGCCTCTCACAGAACCGTGCTTGAAAGTCTCCCCTCACACGGCTCTTGTTGTACAAATCTAAGCAATAATGTTGATTTGTGAAAAGTTCCAATGGT
>Ga0190303_1000394_pt1 | contig 18255 bp, 18 predicted proteins | sample 48700701_MG_FD_161672 | JGI IMG/M metagenome (GOLD analysis project Ga0190303, IMG submission 161672) | Hydrothermal vent sediment bacterial communities from Southern Trench, Guaymas Basin, Mexico - 4870-07-0-1_MG | ecosystem: Environmental > Aquatic > Marine > Hydrothermal vents > Sediment ...
AGCTTTAAAGGTACTAGCTAGAGAGAATTTCAGTAATCTCACACCACATCCTTTGTATGTTAAAATGTATTATTCTCATCCGCCTACGGCTGATAGAATAAAGGCAATTAGAAAGGTAAAAGAAAATTAATTGTATATGCTAAAAGGATAAAGTTTAATTTATCCTTTTTGTTGTTTTAAATTAGAGAAAGGAAAGAAAGGGAATATGAAAAAAATATTATTGGTTTTGATTAGTTTATTCAGTTTAATTACTTTAGTTAATTGTAATGTGGTATTTTACGAGTATAACTATGATGATTTGGAAACAATGGCTAAAACTGACTATGGTTTTTCATCGGTTTTGTTTTTTAAAGTGATTGATGTAGATACCGCTTTGGAACTCACCGGAAAAATATATAATGATAGTGGTATAATTTATGGAATTAAGGATAATGAATACAGAATAATATTTGTTCCTAAATTAAAATCAGAAAAAGAATTTATTATAGATTATAGTCCAATTTATGATGTAACCGAAATTTATCAGATATTAGAATCACTTGAGGATGGATCCGATAATAAGCTGTTTATAGATATCTTCGGTGATTATGGAGCTTTATCAATTAGTGTTTTACCATACGAATCAATTTCCAATAAATTTGATGATCTAGATTTTGATAGCCCTATATTTTTTATAATTACAACTGATGAATTAACATTTAATGTTGGGAGAGTTGAAGGGAATTATGTTGTATTTGATCAAGACCTAAATAGATTAAATTAGTATGTATTTTGTTGTCTCGATATACACCAGATTTTATGTGAAAGAGGAAATGCATGAAGAAACTAACAATATATATGATGGGATTAATGATGTTTACTTTATATATTTTTGATGTAATAACAGATAGAACATTTTTGTCATTTGCTATTGTTGTATTTAATCTCGGTTTGCTTATAATCATTTTTATTAGATCGTTTATTAATAATGATAGACCTATTTGGATTATAATTATATCTCTTGTTATTTTTGTTATTATGTCTATAATATTTTTGCTTGTGTATTCAAACATTAATTATAATGATAATTTTGCTTTGGGAATTTTATTAATTTCATTACTTTATATATTAGTAGGATTATTAATGATTGCAATATTTTATTTTGTTATTAGGTCAATAATTAATAATCCTCAACATGTATATGGACGATATATTTTATGGGGGATTTATGTGCTATTTTTTCTTATTACACATACGCTTAAAATACCTTCCAATACATATGTTCCAATCACAACTTATATATTTTCTACACTATCTTTGCTTATAATCTATGGTGTTTTACATTTTATTATTTTAAGGGTTTTAAAACAAAAGAGTGAAATAATGATGCTTTTTATAACGGTTATATTATTTATTGTATATTTTGCAGGATTTGAGGTACAGTTATTTCTATTGATTCCAACGCAAATTTATTTAAGTGCGTTGATTATTCAAAATTTTAATTTAATTAGAAAGAATAATTTCGTTTATTGATTAAATATAATATAAAGGCTTGCATTATTTATGCAAGCCTTTATATTAAAATATCAGAATGAATCAATTACTAAATAGATTTTAGAGATTTTTAAGAGTTTTATCGCAATATTTTATTATTGATGTATTTAGCAAATATATCAGAAATATAACCCAATAATAAACCTACTAATAAACCTATAGTAGCTGGCCATAATGTATTACCATCAATAGTAGCTCCAAGTGCAAAGAATGTAGAACATCCTATAAAAGTACCAGGAATAAATGATAAAGGTTTAAGATTAGCTTGGAAACACATAGCTCCAGCTCCAATAGCTACAGCTAGGAAAGCTCCAAACAAATTAAAGTTAAATAATTTATCCCATAAAAATACAATAACTACAGCCCAAAAGATTCCAGTTAAGTTCGCAGGAATTCCTTTTTTTAAGCCTTCTTTTCCAGCTCCACCTGCATAAAATGTTGCCCATCCTAAAAATCCAGCAGCAACAAGACCATTTAGGTTGAGTGAAGCTCCTGACCTTGCGTATATTTCATATACAAAATTGAATAGACCAGCTAATAGAAAAATGCTAATTGATACAGCTACTAAAAATTTGTCAACTTTCATTTAAATTCTCCTTTTTTATATTTTTAATTTTTTAAATGTTTTTACTTGATTTGTAATAGCTACTTCAGTTGGTAGTCTTTCTATGCTACTTGCTCCAAAGAAACCAACTATGCCATTTGTACGTTTCAATACATATTTTGCATCTTCAGGTTCAGCTACAGGTCCACCATGAACTATAACTAATATGTTAGGATTAACTTTTATAGCAGCATCATGAATAGCTTGAACAATTGGAACACAGTCATCTAATGTTTTTGCAGTATGAGCACCTATTGAGCCCTTTGTAGTAAGTCCCATATGAGCAACTAAAACATCGGCTCCAGCCTTAGTCATTTTAATTGCATCTTCTACACTAAATACATATGGAGCTGTAAACATATTTTGGTTATGAGCTTCGCGTATCATTTCAACTTCTAAATCATATCCCATACCCGTTTCTTCAAGGTTTTGACGAAAAGTTCCATCAATTAAACCAACGGTAGGGAAATTTTGAACTCCACTAAATCCCATATGTTTTAAATCGCGAATAAAGTATTTAATTTCTCTAAATGGATCTGTACCACATACACCAGCTAATACTGGAGTTTCTGTAGCGATTGGTAATACTTCTCTAGCCATTTCAACCACAATTGCGTTAGCATCTCCATAAGGTAAAAGACCAGCTAAAGAACCACGTCCTGCCATACGGTAGCGTCCTGAATTATAGATAATAATCATATCTACTTTTCCATTTTGAGCACATTTAGCAGATATTCCAGTTCCAGCTCCAGCTCCAACAATTGCTTTTCCTTGTTTGATTTGTTCATGTAAACGATTTAAAATTTCTTCTCTTGTAAATGCCATTTTAATTTCCTCCTATTTCTCTATAAATTCAATTAGCTTTTTAGCCATAGCTAAAGCAAATTCATCATCATTGATATGTTGATTCAATTCTATTAATTCTACTTTGTTTTCATCAATATTTTTGCGCAATGCGTCAAATAAAGCTTCGTCTTCTTCCTTGCCTTCAAAAGGCATACCTTCTTTATCAATCATTGATACTCCCTTTAAAGGAATGAAGAAAGCGGCTTTTCCAGTAGATTGACTTACTTTTTTACCTATTATTTCACCTAATTTTCTATTTTCTTCTACATTTGTTCTCATTAAAGTAACTGTTTCATTATGTTCGTAGAAATTTCTGCCTTTGAATTTGCTTGGAATAGTGTTGACAGGTCCAAAGTTAACCATATCAAGTGCACCAACACTTACAACTTGTGGGATACCATTTAAAGCCGCGGCATCTAGTCTATTAGGTCCAGCGCTTAATACTCCACCTACTAATTCATCACACCATTCAGTTGTGGTAATATCTAAAATACCAGTAAAATATCCTGCTTCAGCCAAAGCTTCCATTGATTTTCCACCAGAACCTGTAGCATGAAATACAACAACTTCATATCCTTTGCCTTCAAGAAATTCTCTAGCCTTAGTTACACAAGGAGTAGTAACTCCAAACATAGTCGCACCAATCAAAGGTTTTTTAGAAGCTTTTAATGCCTTTTTATTTTTAACAATTCCTGCAATAGCTAAAGCAGCGTTAGTTAAAACTTCTTTTAAAACATTATTTAATCCTGCAACATCGACAATAGAATACATCATCATGACATCTTTAACGCCTACATAAGGTGATACATCACCAGAAGCCATAGTAGAAACTAATAATTTTGGAAGACCAACAGGCAATTCTTTAATAACAGCAGCTGCTATTGAAGAGCCCCCAGAGCCACCCAAAGAAATAAAACCGCTAACTAAATCTTTTTCAACTAATTCTTTAACTATTATTGCAGCTCCTTTTGACATTGCCTTCACATTAGTTCCACGATCATTTTCTTCACGAAGTTTTAAGATATCATTTCCACTCTTTTTACATACTTCTAAATTAGAAATATTTGGTTCAAATTGAGGTTCGAATATACCAGCATCAATAACTATAGTTTCTACACCTTGAGCTTCAATAATGTCTTTTAAAAATTTAAACTCCTTTCCTTTTGTATCAAGAGTTCCAACAATTACAACTTTTTTCAAAACTTAAATCCTCCTTTTCTAAATTTTATATACATATATACCTTAAGTATAAAACTATAAAATCTATTGTCAATATGAAATAATATTCCCGTAAATTCCCGAATTGTAGCGAAAATGAGTTATTTTATAAAAAAACATTAAAGAAACCGTTAAATATATATAAAAACAAAATAAAAAGCGAGAATATTATTTCTCACTTTATATTTATATTGAAAAAATTAATTTTTTGAAATCCCATATTTTTTAAGTTTATTATACAAAGTTCTGCGTGATATGCCTAGTTTCTTAGAAACTTTTGTTTGATTCCAATTATTTTTAAGTAATTCTGATAATATTAATTCTTTCTCAATTAACATAGAAGAATTTTTAATATAATTAACTTCGCTGTCAATTTTTATATAGTCTGTAAATGAACCTGGAAGACATGTCAAATCGATTATATTATTTTCACATAGAATGACTCCTCGTTCTAAAACATTCTTTAGCTCTCTTACATTACCAGGCCAATTATATGCCATAAAAGCATTCATTACATTATCTGAAATATCAATATTAACATGATGTCGTTCTGATATTTGTTTTAAAAAGGCATTAACATAAATTGGTATATCTTCTTTATGACTTCTCAATGAAGGCATTTTTCTATTTAGAACAGTTATTAAATAATATAAATCCTCACGAAAGCGACCATTAATCATTTCTACCTTAAGTTCTTTATTTGTTGTAGAAACGATTCTAACATCTAATTTAATGGTTTCTGAACCACCGACTCTTTCTAACTCGCCATCTTGGATTATTCTTAGAAGCTTTGCTTGAACATCTAAGTTTAATTCTGATATATTATCAAGAAATAAAGTGCCATGATTAGCGGATTCAAATCTTCCAATATATCTTGATTCAGCACCTTCAAAAGCGCCTCTTTCATGGCCGAATAACTCGCTTTCTATTCTAGTTTTTGGAATTGACGCACAATTTATTTTTTTAAATGGATGAACAGCACGATTACTATTATAATGAATAGCTCTGACTACTAAATCTTTTCCAGTCCCACTTTCTCCTTCTATTAAAATATTAGCATCATGGTTAGATACTTTTTCAATCCAAGATATTAAATTTAAAATTTCTTTGCTTTTTCCTAAAATAGATTTTATTCCTTCCCGTTTTTTTAAAAGCTTTTTAAGATTTGCATTTTCTTTTTCTAACAAAGAAACGCGATTCATATTTTTAAATAATTCAGTTGCGCCTTTCATACTGCCTTCAACAGGAATAGTATCAAATACAGATCCACCAAAATAACCAACAGTATCAGTTTCTTCATAAAAGCGTTTAATAACTTGTTTATTTACAACAAAAGCTCCTCCATATATCATAGGAATAATGTCTTGTTTTATTTTCTTTACTTCGTGAAAAACAACATTTGCTTTATGAATTAATCTATCAATATATTTTTTCATTTCATTTTCTGGTGGAGTTTTAATATAAGTCCATCCAAAATGCAAACAAAGAATGTCTACATTAACTTTAGCCATTTGAATGGCCTCTTCAAGAGTAACAGCGAAAGCTACTGTAAACATGCCTTTTTCATGAGCAATACGCAATAGGTTAACTTCATGAACAAAACCATTGCCTTCTTCTTCAAGAGCTTCTCTAAAAATACCATCTACTAAACTAATTGTCGGAAAATTAATAATTCCATGAAATCCTGCATTTATTAGTTTATCGACAAAACTAGAATGTTGAATACTAGGGTCTTCCGCAAAAGCTCCAAAAACAACCGGGATTTTATTTACTCTTGGCAAAACTTCTTCAGTAGCAAAGGAAAATACTAAATCATTACAATTTTTAAAAGGTAATAAAGAAGCAGTAGAAGCGATACCACTCATTCTAAACCTTCCAGCATTTAATGTAGCTATTATATCAGCACCGCCATTCATTGCTTGTTTAGCACTTCTGCCATTACCAATAGAAACACCTATTATCGGTTCTTTTTTCAATATAGAATTTCTTAAATTATTAACTATATCTTCCCTGGTCATAGTTATCTCCCTTCACATATTTAACATTAATATTATTTCACTAAAATAGAAAAAAAGCAATTTTAAATTTAATTTGATGTAAATTAGAACTATTTATAATGAAAATTCATATATATTATTATAATGTTATTTAAGGTAATCAATGCTATAATAAAATATGAAAAAAGGATGTGTTAGTTTGAAAAACAAAACAATTCATATATCAAATCACGGGTTTGAACCTGTAATTGACAAATTTTGTACTATACTTATATTAGGAAGTTTCCCCTCTGTTAAATCAAGAGAAACATCATTTTATTATATGCATCCAAGTAATCGTTTTTGGCCATTATTGTCAATAATATTTAATGTAGATTTTACAATACTTAGTATTAAAGAAAAAGAAAAGACATTATTAAAACATCATATTGCTTTATATGATGTTTTAATTAGCTGCGATGTAGATGGTTCTAAAGATTCATCTATTAATAACGTAAAAGCAACTGATGTTTTCAAGTTAATATCTAATACAAAGATAAATAGAATATTTATTAATGGAAAAACTGCTTATAATCTATTTTTAAAATATAATCCGAGTTTAAAAGTTATAACAACCTATCTTCCTTCAACGTCGAGTGCTAATGCAAGATATAATTTAGATAAGTTATACAATTATTGGAAAACAATTAAAATCGATTAATTATAAATTAAATTTTTTCATTTGTTTACATATCTTAATATTAGTGGTAAAATTATTTTTATAAGTATTATGGGGGATGATATTTTGGGCACAGAACATTTGATACTTGGTATCTTAATTTTTATTCTTACTTATATTACAATTGTTTCAGAAAAGATTCATAGAACAGTAATTGCTATTTTTGGCGCGGGGCTTATGATTCTATTCCATGTTTTATCTCAAGTTGAGGCCTTTGATAAAATTGATTTCAACACCTTGGGATTATTAATTGGAATGATGATTATTGTAATAGTAATTAGACGTACGGGATTATTCCAATATTTAGCTATTAAATCAGCTAAATTAGCTAAGGGAGATCCAGTTAAAATATTAATATATTTTTCAATTTTAACTGCAGTAGCTTCAGCTCTCTTAGATAATGTGACAACTATTCTATTAATTGTTCCAGTAACATTAGTTATCTGTGATACCTTAGAATTAAATCCTATACCTTTTGTTATATCAGAAATAATGAGTTCAAACATTGGGGGAGCTGCGACATTAATTGGTGATCCACCAAACATTATGATAGGTGGAGAAACCGGATTAAACTTTGATGATTTTATTATAAATCTTTTACCTTTAATGATTATTGTATTCATTGTTACTATTATTATTCTTAGAATAATTTACCGAAAATCATTAGTAACTACAGAAGAAAGAAAACGAGAAATGTTATCTTTTGATGAACATAAGGCAATTACAGATTATAAATTATTAAAGAAAAGTCTTATTATTCTTGGATTAACTATTACTGGATTTGCATTTAGTGAATTAATTGAAGTTCCATCAGCGAGTATCGCAATGTTTGGAGCTGCTTCCTTGTTATTGATTAGTAAGATTGAACCAGAAGAAATATTTGAGAAAATTGAATGGACAACTATTTTCTTCTTTGCAGGATTATTTATCTTGGTTGGTTCACTTGAAAGTATTGGAGTAATTGAATTTATCGCTGAAAAAATGCTTGATATAACAGGCGGAAGTATTCCAGTTTTAACAATGATAGTTTTGTGGATGTCTGCGTTTCTATCATCTTTCTTAGATAATATTCCATATGTAGCTACTATGGTACCTTTAATTAAAACTATCTCCGAAGGAGCTTCGGTAGGCTATGAACCTGTATGGTGGGCTTTGTCAATTGGAGCGTGTCTTGGAGGAACTGGTACAATTATCGGGGCTTCAGCGAATGTTGTTGCTAGAGGAATTGTGGAGAAAAACGGATATAAGATGAGCTTTATCGGCTATTTTAAAATTGCATATCCTATAATGATTTTATCTATTATTATTTCTACAATTTATATTATTATCTTTTATCTATAATTTATTAGGGAGGCTAAATTATGAATAAATATGTCGAATCAGAAGCTAACCAACATGTAATGAAATTAATACAAATGGGTGCGGATGTTAAGATTGTTTCCGGACAAATGGTTTATGTAACTTTTGATATATCAAAGGATATTCAACTTGCATATGTATACAATTTAAATCGCAAGAATAAGTTTTTCTTAGAGCGCATTAAACCATACCCAATGCCTGTTAAAGCATTTAATACACCTGATGCAATATGTGAAATTATAAAGATTGATGTTGAACAATTTAAAAACGCTATTAAAAGTCAACATATTTCTAAGTTTATTGATCTAAACATAGAATTTCACAATATGCTTTTAACATTTGAAGATCTTTTTTTATATTATAATGTTAAAGCTGACACATTTGGCGGAATTAAAGGTCATTTAGAAGCAATTCGCAGAACTATACACGAGGCAAAAGAATCAGTTGATAGAGTTTATTTCAAGAAGAACCCTGATAATCTTGAGTAATATTAAAAACAGAAACAAACTTTTCGAAGTTGTTTCTGTTTTTAATTGAATAAATTAATCAAACTTGACAATTTAGACTAAACAGGTTTATAATATTTATAAGTTAATAATTTGAGAGATTAGGAGAACAGAACTGGAAAAACCGGTATCATCTATGTTCTTTTTGTTTTTTAAAAGGGGTACTCTATGTTTAATCAACGAATAATACCAGCAATTAGTGATTACAAAAAATTAGAATATTTTTTGAAATCAAATATAAAATACGGAATTTTAATGAATTTTCAGCTTGCTCAATTAGAAGATATTGTAGAAAAGATGAAACACCACCATAAAAAAATATTAATCCATTCCGAGTTGATAAAAGGTTTATCAAGCGATGAATTTGGAGCTATTTATTTAATTCAATCGCTTCAAGTTGATGGTATTATTTCGAGTAAAACTAGAGTCATTGAAACTTGTCAAAAGAGAAATGTACTAGGGATTTATCGTTTTTTTATTAAAGATACAATTTCTTTAGAACAATCCTTAAATATTGGAATTCGTTTAAAACCAGAATATGTTGAAATTTTACCTGCTAGTTGTTATGAATTAGTACCTGAAATAAAAAAAAGATTACATTGTGAAGTTTTATTAGGTGGATTAATCCGTAATAAAAGACAGGTAGATAAATGTTTTGAATATGAAGTTTTATCAATTACCACTAGTAATCCTAGTTTATGGGATTACCATAAAAGTTAATAAGAAAAAGACAAATAGAGAGTAAAAAGAGCGATAAGCTTTTTTTACTCGTTTATATGAATAGGAGAAACTATGTACGATTTTATAATTATTGGAGCTGGAATTATTGGTAGCATTATTGCTAGAGAGTTATCTAAATATCAAGTTAAAGCTATTGTATTAGAAAAAGAAAATGATGTAGCTAATGTACAAACATTAGCTAATAGTGCTATCATTCATTCTGGGCATAATCCAGAACCTAATACTTTGAAAGCTAAATTTAACGTATTAGGTAATAAATTATATGATGAACTTGAAAAGGAATTAAATATTCCTATTCTTCACTGTGGTGCTTTTGTGGTTGCTCATAATAAAGAGGAAGAAGAACATTTATTGGAATTATATGAGAATGCAAAAATAAACAATGTTCCCGAATTTGAGTTGTTAGATTATAAAAAAGCAGTTAAATCAGAACCTAATCTTTCAAAAAACACCACAAAAGTTCTTAGTTTACCCACTACAAAAGTAACTAATCCATGGGAAGTTGCTTTTGCTTGTATGGAAAATGCAATGGAAAATGGTATTGAATTTCAAAAAAATGCAGAAGTTACTAACATAAAATATAGAGATAAACATTTTATAATCACAATAAATAACCAAACAAAATTAGAAAGTTTAGCCGTTATTAACGCCGCAGGTGTAAATAGTGATGATTTAGCTCACATGATTGAGAAAGATACACCTTTTTATATAAGGCCAAGGAAAGGTGAATATTTTGTTATTGATAGAAGAGTAAAAGGATTTATCAATCATATATTATATCCTTTACCAACTGACGCAGGAAAGGGTGTATTATTAACACCGCAAGTACACGGGGAAATTTTAATAGGCCCAAACAGTTTATATATTGATGATAAATATAATAAAAGTGTTACATTTGAAGGCCTTGACTATGTTAAAAAAAACGCTCCAGCATTAGCGGAAAATATCCCTTTTGATAAAATAATTCATTCATTTGCAGGAGTTAGAGCTTCATCTAATATCGATGATTTTTATATTGGAGAATCAAAGGAATATAAAAGGTTATATCACTTAGGAGGGATTGATTCTCCTGGGTTATCAGCTGCTCCAGCTATAGCTAAATACTTATTAGAAGATATAATTAAAATAAAACAATCATATAACAAAAAAAATAATTTCAATCCATATAGAAAAAAAAGAATAGAATTTCATCGCTTACCTTTAAATGAACAACTAGAATTAATTAAACAATACCCTACATATGGAAATATCATCTGTAAATGTGAAAAAATTACAGAAAAAGAAATAGTAGATGCAATTCATTCTAAATTAGGTTCAGATACTATTAAAGGAATCAAAAAAAGAACAAGAGCTGGGTCTGGTCTTTGTCAAGGTGGCTATTGTGAAGAAAAAGTAATGAAGATAATTGCTAGAGAGACTTCTCGTTCACCATTAGATACTGCTTATGATTCACCTAAATCTAAGATTTTTAAAGCAGAAACGAAGGTGGAAGAATGAAACGAGATATTATAGTTATTGGTGGAGGAGCCAGTGGGTTAGCAGCTGCTATATCTGTTAAAAAAGAAGGAAAAGATGTTTTGTTAATTGAAAGAGAAGAACGTTTAGGTGGCATTCTAAATCAGTGTATTCATAATGGTTTTGGTCTGGAAGTGTTTAAAGAAGAATATACTGGTCCTGAATATGCAGATATCTATATAGAAGAATTTAATCAATTAAACATTGATTACTTAGTAAATACCACTGTAATTAAATTTAATAAAATAAAAGATGAATTTGTTCTTTATACTTCTTCATTAGCTAAAGGTATACAAAAATATAACGCAAAATCAATTATTATTTCTACAGGATGTTATGAAAGAACAAGAGGTTCTATTATAATTCCTGGTGATAGGCCAACTGGTGTAATAACGGCTGGTAGCGCTCAGAGATATTTAAATATTGATGGATATATGGTTGGAAAAAGAGTTTTTATCTTGGGTAGTGGAGATATCGGATTAATTATGGCTAGAAGAATGTATCTTGAGGGAGCTGAAGTTTTGGGAGTTGCTGAACTTATGCCTTATTCAAATGGTTTGACAAGAAATATTGTTCAATGTTTAAATGATTTTGATATTCCTTTATATTTATCGCATACTGTTACAAAAATAACTTCTGATGAAAATAATCGTTTAAAATCAATAGTCTTACAAAAAGTAGATGATAGGTTTAAACCTATTGAAGGAACACAAAAAACATTTGAAGTTGATACATTACTATTATCAATAGGGTTAATACCTGATATTGTGCTCCTCGATTCTTTAGATGTCGAATATGATAAATTAACAAAAAGTGTCAAAGTTAATCAAGCCTTAGAAACACAAGTTGAAGGTTTGTTTGTTGCGGGGAATGCATTACAGGTGCATGATTTAGCTGATAATGTTTCGAAAGAAAGCGAAAGAGCAGGATATAATGCAGCTAAATATGTAGATAATCCAAAGAGAAAACATAAAACGATTAAATTATTATCAGGTGAAAATATAAGTTATATTTCTCCTCAATACATTGATTTTGCATGGCCTGAATCTGATGTTATTTGTTCGTTTAGATCAAAAGGTAAAATAGAAAAAGGATTAATAGAAGTAATACAAGGAGAAAATAAAGTTTTATCAAAAAGGTTAATGTATATTGTTCCAGCAGAAATGGAAACATTTTCTCTGAAAATAGAATCTCTAAATGAAAATGAAGATATTATTATTAATTTGGAGGCGATAAAATGAAAAAAAAATTTATATGTATCGTTTGTCCAAGAGGTTGTCATATAACAGTTGATGACGATGGAACTATTTCTGGTAATAAATGTATACGTGGAATTGATTATGTAAAAACTGAAATGACCTCACCAAAAAGAATAGTCACATCAACAGTAAAAACAATATTTAAAGAACTACCAAGAGTTAGTGTTAAAACAGATAAACCTGTTCCTAAAAATAAAATTATGGAAATAATGAAAGAATTATCAAAAGTTATTATTACTGAACCAATGGAAAGAGGGTCGATAATAATAGAAAATATAATGAATACAGGGTCTAATATTGTATTGACTAGATCTTGTATGAAGTAATATATAGAGATATATGTTTTGCTTGTTTTCTTGATAAGTAGATAATCATATAAAAAGTCTTCAATTTAACAAAGCGAAGACTTTTTATATGATTATTATTTAGTCCATTGTACAATAATATGGTAAAATTATTATGAATCATGCTAAAATAGTTATAAATAATAGAAAGCGTTGTAGGTGATATTTAATGAAAAAGCCCCATATTTTTATAATAGGTGGAGGAGCTAGTGGAATGATGGCTGGAATTATTGCTAAAAGAAATGGAGCTTCAGTTACAATTCTTGAACGTAATCCAAGAATGGGAAAAAAGATTTTAGCCACAGGAAATGGGAGATGCAATTATACAAATGTAGATACCTTAGGTAGCGATTATAATAATCCTAGCTTTGTTAAATGTGGATTAACTAATTTTGGGCCTGAAGAAGCAATAAAGTTTTTTAAAAGTCTAGGGATTGTTCCTAAAGTAGAACAACGTGGAAGAGTATATCCCCTTTCTGAACAAGCTTCAAGCATTGTAGATGTTTTATTATATGAGATAGAAAGCTTAAATATTGAGGTGGTTACTAACGCTTTTGTATATAGAATAATACATAAGCGCAATCAGTTTGAAATATTCTTAGAAGATAATAGAAGCTTTTTTGCGGATAAAGTAATTCTTGCGACTGGTGGAAAATCTATGCCTAGATCTGGTAGTGATGGGTATGGATATACTCTCGCAAAACAACTAGGGCATTCTATAACTGAAGTATTTCCATCAATTGTTAAATTAAAATTAGATAGTCCTTATTTAAACCACTTAGCTGGAATAAAAATGCCAACTCAAGTTGATTTAATTTGTGAAGGAAAAGTAATACAATCTGAATATAATGATATTATATTTGGTAATTATGGAATAAGTGGTCCTGCAATATTAGATATTTCTAGAAAAGCATTAGAATTATTTCATTCTAATAAAAAACCGTCTATAAAATTAACTTTGGTTACAGCTATTTCTAAAGAAGAAGTAACTAAAAGATTTAATCAGTTTAAATTAAAATCAGTAGATAAAAGTTTAATTGGGTTGATACATAAAAGATATATTTCAGCTATAATAAAGGAATCAAAAATAGAAAAACAAAACACATTAATAAAAGATTTATCACCTAATCAAATTAATAGATTAATAGATCTATTATTTGATTGGCGATTCTTGATTACTGGAAGTAAATCATTCCATGATGCTCAAGCTACAGCTGGAGGATGTAATTTAAGCGAAATTAATTCAGATTCAATGGAATCTAAATTAGTATCAGGATTATATATAATTGGTGAAGTTACGGATGTTGATGGACGTTGTGGGGGATTTAATCTACAGTGGGCTTGGTCTAGTGGTTTCCTTGCGGGATATCACGCTTCAATGGGGTTAACTTATGTTTCAAATAAATAATTTAAAATTATCATTAGATGAGGCTATATCTAAAGAAGATGAATTGCTGAATTTAAATAATTTAATATGTAAAAAATATCATTTAAATAAAAATGATATTTTTGACTTAGTTATTATAAAAAAAGCAATTGATGCTAGAAGAGGGAATATTCATTTTGTTTATAATGTAAAAGTAAATATTTTCAAAAAACTAAAGCAATTAATTAAATATAATTCAAATATTAAACTAGCTAAAGAAGATAAATATAAAGAAGTTAAAAAAGGAAATCTAGACTTATTACATAGGCCTATAATAATCGGATTTGGACCTAGTGGTATTTTTGCTGGATTAATTCTTGCAAAACAAGGTTATAAACCTTTAATACTTGAAAGAGGCTATGATATCGATACTAGAACAAAAAAATGGAAGGAGTTTTTAAACACAAGTAAATTTAACGAAAACGGATCTGTTTTATTTGGTGAAGGTGGAGCTGGAACTTTTTCAGATGGGAAACTCACAACACTTGTAAATGATATTAGGAGTCATTTTGTTTTACAAACATTTGTTAATGCTGGAGCTGATCCAGAAATTAAATATATAAATCATCCTCATATAGGAACTGATAGACTGACTATTGTAGTAAAAAGGATAAGAAAATTAATAGAAAGCTATGGTGGAGAGATTAGGTTTGGACATAAAGTCACCGATTTTATAATTAAAGAAAATAGAATAAAACAGTTAGTAGTTAATGATTCTTTAACAATAGATACTTCAGTCGTCTTATTAGGAATAGGACATAGCGCAAGAGATACTTTCGAAAGACTATATTATAAAAAGGTTCCTCTTGAACAAAAACCATTTTCTGTAGGCTTAAGGATAGAACATCCTCAAGATTTAATAAACAGATCACAATATGGAAAATATGCTAATCATAAGGCGCTTGGACCAGCTGAATATAAATTAAGCTATCACTCAAAAAGCGGTAGAACTGCATACACATTTTGTATGTGCCCTGGAGGGTATGTTGTTTCATCCATATCTGAACCAAATCAGGTTTGTACTAATGGAATGAGTTTAAATAAAAGAGACAATATTTTAGCTAACTCAGCTTTGCTTGTAAATGTTACACCTAATGATTTTCCTACAAAACATCCTTTATCAGGTATAGAATTTCAAAGACAAATAGAAGAGATGGCTTTTAAGCTAGCGGGATTAAATTATAATGCACCAGTTCAATTATTAAAGGATTTTTTATTGGATAAAGAAACTATAAAACTTGGAAGAATAAAACCATCATATAAACCAGGATATAGTTTTGTTAAATTAAGTGAGATTTTACCAGAATATGTAGTTGAAACAATTAAAGAAGCAATACCATTCTTTAATAAAAAAATACATGGATTTTCATTAGATGATGCAGTTTTAACAGGGCCTGAAACAAGATCATCTTCTCCAATAAGAATTACTAGAAATATCGAACATGAATCTAATATATTAGGATTATATCCTATGGGAGAAGGTGCTGGATATGCTGGAGGAATTATGTCTTCCGCTATTGATGGAATTAAAACAGCAGAGAAAATTATTATGAAATATAATATTTTTATAAATAGTTAATTGTATAATGTATAAATATTAAAAAGCAAATAATAGAGAAAAAATCTCTCTTATGTTATACTTAAAGTGTGACAAGGGAGGTTTTTTAATGAGTGAATTAATAAATAATTCTAATATAAGACAAAAGCAATTGAAAGATTTAATCAAAGAAATACACCTAGGGTTACCCCTTGATGAAGCTAAAGCAAAGTTCAAAAAAGAATTTGGAAGTATTTCTACAGATGAAATAGTAAAATTAGAACAATCTTTAATAGATGAAGGAATGAAAATAGAAGAAGTTCAAAAATTATGCGATGTTCACGCAGCTTTGTTTAATGGTTCTATAGATGATATTCATAAGCCAAAAAGCATTATGGATATTCCAGGACATCCTGCAAATGTATTTAAAAATGAAAATATAAAGATATTAGAGCTTATTAAAAATGAAATTAATCCATTTTTAAATAAAAAGGATGATATGTCGTATTTAATGTTGCGAGTAGGACTTGAACGTTTAAGCCAGGTTTCTAAACATTATGCTAGAAAAGAGTATTTATTTTTTCCTGGTTTAGAAAAGAAAGGAATAACATCTGTACCTAAAGTAATGTGGGGAATAGATGATGAGATTCGTGCAATGTTTAAAGAGGTTATTAGTGAATTAAATAAACCAATTTCGGATTTAAATAACATATATCAAGAAATACACCTATTAATTGAAAAAGTTAAGGATATGGTTATTAAAGAAGAAAATATTTTGCTTCCAAAATTAGAGGGAACTTTATCATATTACGATTGGATTTTAGCAGATAAAGGTAGCGATGAATTAGGGTATTTTCTTGAAAAACCAAAAGTTTCCTGGGCTAAGAAAGAAATAAAAGAAGAAATTCAAGATGATAATGATAAAGATAAATCAAATATTAAATTTGATGCTGGAGCTTTGAATTCAACTGAAATTAATGCTATTTTTAATACAATGCCTTTAGATATGACTTTTGTTGATAAAAATGGAAATGTTAAATATTTTTCACAGGGAAAAGAAAGGATTTTTCAAAGACCAATTACTATTATTGGACGACATGTATCAATGTGTCATCCACCAAAAAGTGTTCATATTGTTGAAGCGATTGTTAATAGTTTTATAACTGGAGAAAAAGATTATGAAGACTTTTATATTCATATGGGAAACGTTTATGCATATATTCGCTATTTTGCGATTAGGGATAAAGATGGAAATTATCTTGGAACTTTGGAGATGACTCAAAATATCGCTCCAATCCAAGCTTTATCTGGAGAAAAAAGACTAGTTTCAGAATAATAAAAGTTTGGATTTCATAAATAGAAGTATTCAATTAAAATAAAGAAAAGGTGTTATTCAATTAAGAATGACACCTCTTTTAATAAGAATACAAAGAAATAAATCGTAATACTTAGAGTTAGTATATTAATGGATGAATATTTATAATTTTAAATATCATAGAAATAGAAAAATTTACATCTTAAAAAAAGATGTCTACTTTTAGGGGGTTACTTCAATATTTGGTTCCATTTATTTCCTTTTAGAATCCATAATGAATTACAATTTGAACTAGCAAAAAAGAAGTATATATCTAGTTTCATTACTTTTCTTCAAGCAAAGGAATCAAGTATTGTCCATCTATATCTCCTTCAGCTAATAACGATGAAACAGGGACATATTCATTGTTGTTTCTCATATAGAGAATATTTTCTAGCAAGCAACCTCTAGCACTGTAGTAATATTCAACACCATCTATAATAAACGTTTCATTTCCTGTTCGATCGCATTCTCCACCTGCATAAGCATAGACAACCTTATGATTGATATAGAAATCTAACCAATAATAATCCGCTTCTTCAGATGATATCTCTTCTGGATGTCTTTCAAGTTTTTCAAGTTCGGGAAGAAGTGACTCAAGAGTGATAAATCCTAGTTCTAAAGCATCTTGAATGTATATATATTCATTACCTTGTTTGATAAAAAAAGTCATATCAGCTGCACAACCATAAAAAGAAAACCCATAATTGTACAAAGAATCGCTATAATATATATCTTCATAATATGTTTTGCAAAAAAAATCATTATGATTATGCTCATATATATCATAACCATCAATTTTATGGCTGCTTATTATATGGTAATTGTTATCTGGTTTAGATGTACATGATAGTGACATAAGGAGCAATAAAAGAATAAGTAATATTTTTTTCATATCAACACCACCTTATATTAACATTATACTTTTAATATTAGGAAAAAGATGTTTACAAATTAAAATTCTTTTTTTGTTTTTCAAAAGTAAATTTTCTGGTGTTTGAAAATTAATGTTCTTTCATTTTTAAATGATAGTTAAGTAAATAATATGAAACAAAAAGATATAATGAGTAAATATAATGAGTAGAATAGAAAAGATGCATTTTACTGAATTATATAAAACTATGAATAATTACACATTTATTATTCCACTAACATTTGTAATAAATATTTTTATATGTTTCTATTATATTAATTTTATTTATTTTGCATTCCTAACTTAATTATAAAAGCAAAAAAAGAAAACTTTAAAATCAACGTTTTCTTTTTGAAGAAATAAAATCTTTATTTAAGCATTAGGG
>Ga0190303_1000396_pt1 | contig 18224 bp, 12 predicted proteins | sample 48700701_MG_FD_161672 | JGI IMG/M metagenome (GOLD analysis project Ga0190303, IMG submission 161672) | Hydrothermal vent sediment bacterial communities from Southern Trench, Guaymas Basin, Mexico - 4870-07-0-1_MG | ecosystem: Environmental > Aquatic > Marine > Hydrothermal vents > Sediment ...
TAGAGCGCTCGTGGCTGGCGAACCACGTCCTGATATTGATATTCGATCCCTGCCGCATCCAGGTACTCTTTGGCGCGCAGGCAATGGGGGCAATCGAACTTGCCAAACATAACATTAGAGCTCAGCTCTGATTGGCCAGCGTAAGCTTCTATAACAGCCTGTGTTAACAGCCCACGATTAAGTGCTCGCCCCTGGCTGATCACTTTTCCATCTACCATCACAATAGGGGCATGCCACCCACCCTTCAACAAGGGTTTCCACCACTCACTGAGCCAGTCACGTATATCCAGCTCCACAGGAACTCCCTGCAGCTCGTTCTCGATCGTATCTTGAATTACATCCCCGGTTAGGGAGCACTCACCACAGGGAATATTAATCTTCATCGGCCCCCATGATCCGGCCCAGCGAAAAACCAGAATATTGACTGCTGGTGAAGGCATTCCTATTCTCCTTTAACCTGAAAACCGCACCTCGCACCAGGAAATTAACGGGGTTAGCTGACTGTAGCGATTGAAAAACCAACTTGAAGTGGACTTTCGATTATATGAATCCAATAGCCCACTAATTAAGGAAAATAATCGAAAAGTTGAGCCAGATTTGGCTTTTTCGCAGTAGACCACTCCTGAGTCCGGCGGACCTCTAACCTGTGATTAGAGGGGAATCATCAATTAAAGTTCTATTTTTTGCAAAAGACAACTATGAACAGGATATGCTTATTAGAATTTATTGTCCGCGCCAAAAAAAAGTTCACTCAATTTTTCACCCGGTTGTTCGGCCCGCATAAAGGCTTCCCCTACCAGGAAGGTGTTGACACTGTTTTCCTGCATCAGCGCAACATCTTTTGCTGTGAGAATGCCGCTTTCAGTGACTACAATCCGCTCAGCAGGAATCTGTTCCAGCAGGTCCAGAGTCGTTTGCAAACGGGTCTCAAAGGTACGCAGATCTCGGTTATTGATGCCTATCAGAGGGCTTTGGAGCTGCAATGCTCGCTGTAACTCATCTGCATCATGCACCTCAATCAGCACATCAAGATTCAACTCATTAGCGGTATCTGCTAGCTGTAGCAGCTGATCATCGTCAAGGGCCGCCACGATCAATAATATACAGTCTGCTCCGATGGCGCGCGCCTCATAGATCTGGTAAGGATCGAGCATAAAATCTTTACGAAGAACGGGTAGTTTGCAGGCGGCTCGTGCCTGTCGCAGATAGTCATCACTGCCCTGAAAATAATCCACATCAGTCAGCACCGAAAGGCAGCAAGCCCCCCCCGTTTGGTAGCTGCGGGCAATCTCCGCAGGATAGAAGGGGGTGCGGATGACGCCCTTGCTGGGGGATGCTTTTTTTATCTCCGCAATAACAGCTGGTGATCCGGCTGCAATACGGCTTTGAATGGATTGTAGAAAACCGCGCGGTGGTGTCTGTTCTAAAATCTGGTCTTTCAGTTGTGCCAAAGAGGTTTGGGCACTGTGCGCAGCAACCTCCTCCTTTTTTCGAGCCATTATTTTGGTCAGGATATTATTACTACTCATTTTAGGCCTCAAAACAGTGGCTGAAACTGGCTAATTCGTTGATCTTCTCCTGAGCAAGACCACTACCGATGGCATCCTGAGCCATCAAAACCCCCTCCGATAAGGTTTCTGAGCGGCCGGATGCATAGAGAGCGGCCCCGGCGTTCAGCGCGATCATATCCTCAGCTCCGGGCACCTGTTTAGATCTGTTTTTATCCAGGGCCTGGTTGATCAATGCCAGGGACTGGGCGGCACCCTTTACAACCAGGCCACTCCAGCTTTGTCGTGTCAAGCCAAAGTCCTCCGGGCAGATGCTGTATTCACGAATCTGCCCCCCCTTTAGCTCTGCGACCGTTGTGGCGCTGGAAATACTGATCTCATCCAGACCATCCTCTGAGCTCACCACTAATACATGGTGACTGCCCAGGCGATGTAGTACCTCTGCCATTGGCCGGCATAGTTGCGGAGTAAATACGCCGATCACCTGTTGTTTGACATTGGCGGGATTGGTCATGGGGCCAAGTATATTAAACAGGGTTCTAATACCCAGTTCTTTGCGAGGACCAATAGCATGCTTCATTGCACCGTGATGGGCTGGTGCGAACATAAAACCAACGCCGATCTCCGTGACGCAGCGGGTTACCTGATCGGGTGTCAGGTTAATATTGACGCCAGCCTCTATTAATAGATCTGCGCTGCCGCTGGAGCTGGAGACTGATCGATTCCCGTGCTTGGCCACGTGGGCACCGGCTGCGGCCGCCACAAAAGCTGCTGCGGTGCTGACATTAAAGATGCCTTTGCCATCTCCGCCGGTCCCGCAGGTATCGACCAGGTGGTCTGCGTTCACCTGCACCGGCGTAACCAGCTCCCGCATCACCTTAACTGCAGCGGTAATCTCATCGATGCTCTCGCCTTTGAGACGCAGGGCCACCAGCAGGCCGGCGATCTGTGCATCTGTAGCCTGGCCGCTCATTACCTGGCGCATTGCAGCGGTCATCTGTTCGGTGGACAGATCTTGCCCCTGCACGACTATAGCAATGGCTTGTTGTATATCCATTCAATATTACTCCGGGCTAAAGGCTGGTGTTCAGGAAGTTTTGTAATAACTGATGGCCATGTTCAGTCAAAATGGACTCTGGGTGAAACTGCACGCCCTCGACAGCCAGCTTCTTATGGCGCACTCCCATAATTTCTTCCAGCATGCCCTCGGCTGTTTCGGTCCAGGCGGTCATCTCCAGGCAGTTTGGCAGGCTGTTTTTATCGATCGATAACGAGTGGTAACGCGTTGCGGTAAAGGGGTTGTTTAGCCCATGAAAAACACCCGTGTTCCTATGGTGGACATTCGATACTTTGCCATGCATGACCTGTCCGGACCGGATGATCTGCCCACCAAACGCCTGGGCGATGGCTTGATGCCCCAGACAAACCCCAAGGATGGGGATTTTCCCGGCGAAATAGTTCACCGCCGCCACCGAGATGCCAGCTTTATCCGGCGTACAGGGGCCGGGGGAGATGACGATGCGTTCCGGTTTCATGGCGTCTATATCGCTTAGGCTGATCTCATCATTACGAAACACCTGAACATCGGCCTTTAACTCGCCGAAATACTGCACCAGGTTGTAGGTAAAGGAGTCATAATTGTCAATCATCAACAACATTAATCACTTAACCTCTTAATATGAGCGGCCATGTTTTTACCTTCAGATTCCCGATAATTTGCGGTGATTCTATCATATCTCGAGCGTCCAAATCTCTACCTAAAAGCCCACAGATATCGTTCATCCTAGAATCCTCAGTTGGACAGGTTAGAGTGTGCGTTTGTGGCGGTACAGGGCAAGGCGCAATGACGCGGAATAGTTGTTCTATTCCAGGATTTGCAACGCTGCACTGTGCCGCCACAAACGTGTAATCTGCCCTGTCGCGTGATTCACCCAGCGGGTGAAGAGATAGATCAAAACTAATTACATTCATATCAATAAGTTACTATTAGAATGGAGCGGTCAACTGAGGAATCTAGGTTTATCTATCAAGGTCAAAAATTATTAGGTCTGCTCGACAAATTCAATCCCATCCAATGTTAAACTGTAGGGCCTTTTTTTACAGGTAGCAAAGCTTGATGTCTCCGAATGAACAACACCTACTGGAATACCATGTCGGACAACGTTGGGTCAGCCATGCTGACGCGCAACTGGGACTTGGTATTATCGTTGATATTGAAGTGCGTCGCGTCACAGTGAGTTTTCCCGCTGTTGGTGAGGAACGCACCTATGCCACGGACAGTGCGCCCTTGACACGACTGCACTTTAAAGTCGGTGACCATATCTCAACAGTCAACGATGTAGAACTGTTGGTTACCTCAGTAGAGGAGCAACAGGGCCTGCTACTTTATACAGGCACAGATCATCATGATGAGTTGCTAATTATTTCAGAGCTGGAACTTAACCCCTTTGTTCAACTGACCACGCCCCAACAACGGCTGCTCAATGGACACTTCGATAAGAACCGTGATTTTGCTCTGCGGGTTGCTACCTTTGAGCATGCTGATCGCCTGCAGTGTTCCAGCGCCCGGGGCCTGATGGGGTCGCGGACCAACCTTCTGGCCCACCAGCTTTATATCGCTAACGAAGTGGGCCAGCGGCACGCCCCCCGAGTACTGCTCGCCGATGAGGTAGGGCTGGGAAAGACCATTGAAGCGGGTATGATCATTCACCAACAGCTGCTGACAGGTCGTGCCGCGCGAGTTCTGGTGCTGGTGCCTCCCAGTTTATTGCACCAGTGGCTGGTTGAGATGTTGCGCCGTTTCAACCTGAGATTTTCGTTGCTTGATGCTGAGCGCATTGCGCACATGGAGGAAGATAACCCCTTCGAGACTGCGCAGCTGGTGTTGTGCAGTCAGGATCTGTTTACCCTGCATCCTGACCTGCAGGCCCTGGCGCTGGCTGCAAAATGGGATCTGTGCGTGGTAGATGAGGCGCATCATCTACACTGGTCGCAGGAGAGTGTTGGCGATGATTACCGTTTTATAGAGGCGCTGGCTCAACAAACGGCTGGTCTGCTGCTATTGACCGCAACACCGGAGCAGATAGGACAGTCCAGTCACTTTGCAAGATTGCGCTTGCTGGATCCTTCCCGTTTTCATGATCTTCAAGCCTTTAAGCAAGAGGAGCAGGGTTATCGGGCGCTGAGTGAACTTGTCGATCAGCTGGAGGCAGGCCAGCACCCCGCCGAACTCCCTGCAGGTATTGACTTGAACGCTACCCCAGAAACGATTATTGAGCAGATCCTTGATCGTCATGGTACGGGCCGGGTTCTGTTCCGTAATACCCGCGCGGCTATCAAGGGTTTTCCGCAACGCCTATTGCACCGCTATCCACTGCCTGAACCAGAGCAATACCGCTGCGCACAGGGTGACCTTCGGGAGAGAATGCACCCGGAACTTATCTATGATGATGAGACCTGGCTGGAGTTTGATCCTAGAGTCAAGTGGCTGGAGCAGACCCTGAAACGTCTGAATCCTGCTAAAGTGTTGGTCATCTGTGCTCACGCCATTACGGCGTTGGCGCTGGAACGCCATCTGCACCTGCGAGTAGGGATCCGCTCCGCAGCATTCTACGAAGATCTATCCCTCATTGAGCGAGACCGTGCCGCTGCCTATTTTGCTGATGAGGACAGTGGTGCTCAAACACTGATCTGCTCCGAAATTGGTAGTGAAGGTCGTAATTTCCAGTTTGCTCACCATCTCATCCTTTTTGATCTGCCGCTGAACCCTGATCTTCTTGAACAGCGAATTGGGCGCCTCGACAGGATCGGGCAGGTACAGGATGTGGAGATACACGTCCCCTACCTTGAGCACACGGCGCAACACACCCTGCTGGATTGGTACGATGACGGAATGGATCTATTCCGTCATAGCTGTTCGGCAGGGTATGCTATCTACGAGTCCTTCCAGGACAGGCTGAGGGTGCAGCTGGAATTAAGAACTGTAGAGTTTGATGCATTGATTACCGATACTGTCCACTTTACCGAGCTGACTCGCCGTGAGTTGCGTGAGGGCCGTGATCGTCTGCTGGAACGTAACTCATGTAAGCCAGCGTTGGCTGCTGAGGTTATCGAGGAGATTCACAGTAACGAAAATAGCCAGCCGCTACAGAGCTATCTGGAAGAATTATGTGAAGTCTATGGTGTTGATCACGAGTTTCATTCTGAAAACACCCTGGTACTAAAGCCCGGCGATCATATGTTGACTGGCCATTTCCCCCACTTGCCAGAAGAGGGTGTAACGGTCACCTTTTGTCGTGACAGGGCATTGGCAAGAGAGGATATGGAGTTCCTGACCTGGGAGCATCCCATGATTACTGAGGCGATGGATATGGTGCACTCCACCGAACTCGGAAATGCTGCCATCGGTACTCTCAAACTGAAGGGGATACCTCCTGGCACGCTGTTGCTGGAAGCGCTTTATACCGTCAATTGTGTGGCACCAAAATCCCTGCAGGCCGAGCGATTTTTGCCCTTCTCACCCCTACGTCTGCTGATCGATGCTCGCGGCAAAGATCTGGCCGCACTGGTTCCCCATGAGCGGCTTAACTCAATGATAGAGCGGGTTAAAAAGGCTACAGCGCTGGCTATTATCAGGCAGGTTCATACAGAGGTGGAAGCTAAGATGACGGTGGCGAAAGAGCAGGCTGAGCAGCGTCTGCAGGGCCTTTTGCTCGCAGCAGAGCAGAAGATGCGTGCTACCTTGGGGGATGAGTTGTCACGGATGGAGGCGCTACAAGCGGTTAACCCCTCCATCCGCCAGGAGGAGCTTGATCACCTTCGCTATCGGATAGAGGAGTGTGCTATCCATATCCGGCATGCCACCCTTCAGCTTCAGGCGCTACGGCTCATCATTACGACTTAGCCCCAGAGGTGCCCAGGGGCTTGTGTGGACTTTCTGGGGTTTCTAGATAAATGGTGAACCATGAATGCTGATTAGCAAAATGCCACTGCGCGTTGGTGGCCCGCTTATGCCTCGTGCGCCATCGCCACAGCCCTGAACATAGCGCGGGCTTTGTTCAGGGTCTCTTTCCATTCCAATGCAGGTACGGAGTCAGCAACGACTCCGCCACCAGCCTGAATATAAAGCGTTTCATTCTTGATAACTGCGGTGCGGATTGCAATGGCAGTGTCCATATTATCGTCCCAGGAGATATATCCTACGGCACCACCATACACGCCGCGCTTAACTGGCTCCAGTTCGTCAATTATCTCCATGGCCCGTATTTTTGGAGCTCCACTGAGGGTGCCTGCGGGCAGGGTCGCACGCAGTACGTCAATGGCAGCCATGTCGTCCTTTAATTGACCGGTAACATTTGAAACAATGTGCATTACATGGGAGTAGCGCTCGATGATCATCTGGTCTGTAAGCTTAACGCTGCCGGTTTTTGCGACGCGGCCCACATCGTTACGGCCCAGGTCAATTAGCATCAGATGCTCTGCGATCTCTTTAGGGTCAGACAGCAGCTCTTCCTCCATCGCCCGATCTTCCTCCTCGGTCCGGCCTCGTCTGCGGGTGCCCGCAATGGGTCGCACGGTAATCACGTCCGCTTCTACTCGCGCTAAAATTTCTGGCGAAGAACCTACTACGTAGAAATCATCCAGCTTCAGATAGTACATATAGGGTGAGGGGTTGAGATTGCGTAGTGCTCGGTAGAGGTTGATAGGTGCGGCCCGGAAGGGGATGCTCATGCGCTGAGAGGGTACGGTCTGCATGACATCGCCATCTAGCGTATAGGCTTTAACGCGCTCAACTGCAGCTTCATATTCGGCCTGGGTAAAGTCGGACTTGAAGTCCTGCTCATGAATCGGCAGCTGCTCAAGATTCATAACCGCAGCTTCTAGATTGATGGGTGCCAGAGTGGGTGCCGGTTGTGGCAGTTTTTCTACCAGCTCATCAAGTCGTTTATGTGCGCGGCCCAGGGCATCCGGTTGCTGCGGATCGACATTTAATATCAGGCTGAGTGTGCCAGCCAGATTGTCAAAAACCAGCACTTCCTCAGAGACCATTAGCAGTATGTCAGGGTTACCAATGGGGTCTGGGGGTGTAGAATCACGAAGTTTTGGTTCAATATAGCGCACCGTATCATAGCCAAAATAACCGACCAGCCCACCGCTGAAACGAGCGCCATCATCCAGTGGAGCGACACGAAAGCGCTTCTGGAACTCCTTTACATATTCCAGAGGATCCTCTTGTTCAAACTCTTCGGATATCTTTCCGTCAACTTCAATAATAACCCGGTTAGCAAAAATCTTGAGTACGGTGCGACAGGGCAGCCCGATGATGGAGTAACGCCCCCATTTTTCTCCACCTTGAACCGATTCAAACAGAAATGAATAGGGGCCATCTGCCAATTTCAAGTAGGAGCTTAGCGGTGTATCCAGATCAGCTAGTACCTGCCGAGATACCGGGATGCGGTTATAGCCCTGTTCGGCTAACTGTGTAAAACGTTCAGGAGTCATCGCCGGATCATCCTCTCTGACCAATTCTATCCAGCGCACTGCGCATGGTGCGCAGGGTCTGTTGATAATCTTTACTACCAAAAATAGATGAGCCGGCAACGAAGGTGTCTGCTCCTGCCGCAGCAATATCAGCAATATTATCGATGCTGATGCCGCCGTCTACCTCCAACCTGATGGGCCTGTCACTTTTGTCAATCAGTTGTCGTACCCTGGCAATTTTGTCCAGGGTAGAGGTAATAAATTTTTGGCCGCCAAAACCCGGATTGACAGACATTAGCAAGATCATATCCAGTTTATCCATCACCTGCTCCAGGCAGTGGAGCGGTGTCGCGGGGTTGAGCACTAACCCTGCCTTGCAGCCACCCTCATGAATCAGTTGTAGCGAGCGATCAATATGTTCGGAAGCTTCCGGGTGGAAGGTGATATAACTGGCACCTGCTTGAATAAAATCACCAATAATCCTGTCCACAGGTTTAACCATCAGGTGTACATCGATGGGTGCTTTGATCCCATAATTGACCAGAGCCTGGCAAACCATAGGCCCGATGCTGAGGTTGGGAACATAATGATTATCCATGACATCAAAATGCACTATATCTGCGCCAGCGGCCAATACCGCATCAACCTCCTGACCGAGCCGAGCAAAATCGGCTGCCAGTATTGAGGGGGCAATCAGGTAGTCTTTCATAATATTCGCCGAGTGGGTTTAAGGCAGCGTATTCTACACAGAATTGGCTTGCAGGTATATTTTCGATCGGCGCGGTTAATGAGGTGTTTCAGTCAGGATATTAGCGTTGTGCCGGTAAAACTTAACGCTTGACTTGTCTGCAGCGTGCCAGGAAGGCTGGATCTGACAGATTTTAACGGTGGGGGCAATTGGAAATATTTTCCCGTCAGTGATGATCTTAGATTCCTCGGTTGACAGCTCCATTCTAATCGTAACTTATTGATATGAATGTAATTAATTTCGATTTATCGGCTCTTCATCTGCTGGGTGAGTCACGCTACAGAGCAGGTTGCACGTTTGTGGCGGCACAGTACAGCGTTGCAACTCCTTGGAATAGAACAACTATTCCGCGATTGCGGCTTGCCCTGTACCGCCACAAACACACACTTTAGCCTGTCCAGCTAGAGGATTCCAGGATGCTTGACTTTCCCAAAATCAAATACTCGATGTCTCTATTATTGACACATTAATTTTAGTGGGGGTGGTTGGGTAGAGTGCAGATTTTCTTCCATGTTTGCTTACTGTCTTTTGTATATTTTTCAACCGTTAGGTTTTTCTGGGGGGCGATGATTTGGCATTAATTCCCTTACGAAGGGTTTGTGCATCATTGCCCAGATAAGTATGGGCATTATCGCTGGAAAAATCAGATACCCCAGCTGATAACACAGAGCCAGTACCTCCCTTGAAAACCGCGTCATGCGCACCTGGTTGTGTATCGCATCTCCCAGCTTGAAAACCATTGTAATCAGTGCTTCACAACATACCCCCCAAACTTGTACGGGTAACAATAGAAGAAAAGCGACTGCAAAAAACAGGAGTTTGGCTTTTAACGGGTTGGGTGTTGCCAGAATCATCGCTGCAATCAGGGGCACGCCGTAGCCGTATTTAAGTGCATTCAGTCTAAAAAGAACCTCCCCAACCGGTTGCCCTTCCTGATAACTATCCAGCAAGTCACTGCCAAATATTGTTACCATGTCAAAATAGATCCCCTCTTGACCAACCTCCTTAATGGCATGATCAAAAAATCGGGTTAAAACCAGTTCGCTCAACCACTGCACAGGTACTAGCAGGATGGGCGCCATCCAGTACCAGAGCACAAATGTAACCGGCATCCAGAGCAGAACCCACAGAAGAAACTTTCTGGGTGCGGTATCAGTCACTGGCTACGCTCCTTTCTTCTGTGCGATTGAGCCAGCGCAGCCACAACACAAAGACAATCAGGGCATCAAGAATAATCAGTGCCTGCCATAGATAAAGATGGGCCCATTCAAACCATTGGCGGTTCCACTGAACCAGATAAAAAAGGCTAATTAAACGAAAAATATTTAGACTCTGGATCGCCACTGAGCCTATCACAATACCCGCCAGTTTTTGCAGATGACTCGCTGGTACAGCGATAATGGCTGCCACCAGGATAATAATGGCTTCCACGCCATTGCAGCCAGGCTGTATAGAAACACCCTCCCGAGTTTGGTTGTTGATAATAACAACGCCCTGAAAGGAAACAGTATCGTCAAAAAACTGCAGGATCATAGCTGTAATTTCGGCCAGCTCCCGGGTTAGTGGGAGAATCAGGGCTTTTTGTACCGGCCCGATCAACTCCAAAAAAAATAGCAGAACCAGTACAAACAGAAAGACAGTAATACGCATAAGCTAATAGTTGGGTAGTGGATGTTGGCTTCTCTTAACCTGGATAGTTCATAAACCACTCAGGTCAGCTAGGATTTATTCTGTATAGCAGCAAAAGAGTTGTCAACCACCAAGATAGCAGCTGTTGAAAAAACTTTACTTTAAGGCTGGCAGAATATCAGTGGATGTTCATCCTGGGTTGTTTTTCCTGGTATCAGGAGCGCAGTTCGGGTAATGAAAACTACCCTGCCGGGTAGTGTTCAGCTGTTTTTTCTGGGATATGCTGACTTGATCTTGAACAGATTGGCGCTCGTCATAATCAAGGGTAGGCAACTTATGGAAAAGCTTATTAATATTGATAACGGTGGCACACTCACCGATTTCTGCGCCCTGGATGGAGACAAGATCTACCATACCAAGGCGTTAACCACACCTTTTGATCTGAGTAAGTGTTTTTTTGACGGAATAAAAAAACTGGCTCGCGACATATACGGAGATGAAAAATATGTCGATGAACTGCTACAGACTACCGACTACATTCGCTACTCCACCACTCAGGGAACCAATGCGCTGGTAGAGCGCAAGGGGCCTCGGTTGGGGTTGCTGGTTGAACGCGGGGCGGATCTTTCCAGTCTCAAAGCGACTGGAGTTCAAGTATCACTGTTCGAAGATCTGGTTGCAGACAGGGTGGGGGAGATCGATCTATCCCTGGAAGGCTCTGAATCGGAGATGAACATTGTCAGTGCAGTTAACCGAGTGGCCACAGCCGGTGCCAGCCGGATTATATTGTCCATTAACAGGGATGATTTTAAAGGTTTTGAAACAAAAATATGCCGTATTATCGGCAGAAAATTCCCGTCTCATCTGCTTGGTGTGGTCCCGGTCATGGCGGCTGGAGAGTTAGCAGACGACCCCAATTATGAGCGTCGCACCTGGTCTGCGATCATGAATGCTTTCCTGCATCCCGCCATGGAGCGGTTTCTTTACAGTGCTGATCACCGGCTTAAGTCCCATAAGACAAAAAACCCACTGCTGATTTTCCGTAATGACGGGGGTTCTGCGCGTGTGGCCAAAACCATGGCGCTTAAATCGTATAGTTCTGGTCCTCGTGGAGGCATGGAGGGTGTCAGGGCTCTGGCTGAACACTACGGATTTAACAAGGTGCTTTCCTACGATGTAGGCGGTACCAGTACCGATATTGGAATGGTCAGCGATGGTGTTCTGGCCAGCAATATGCATGGGCATATTGAGGGGGTGGAGGTCTCTTTTCCAATGGCCGATATCTTCAGTACCGGGGTTGGTGGAAGTTCCATCATTGCTATCGATGGTTCAAACATCACCGTTGGGCCTCAATCGGTTGGCGCAGCTCCAGGGCCTGCCTGCTTTGGTCTGGGAGGCAAGATGGTAACCATCACTGATGTATTTCTGCTGTTGGGTGTGCTTGACTCGGCTACCTATTTTGGTGGTGAGTTTAATCTAGACATGGATCGAGCCAAAGAAGCCGTTCTTTCTAATATTGCCCAGCCCCTTGGCCTTGGACTGCATCAGGCGTTGGAAAAAATATTTAATGCCTGGGTCGGGAAAATTGCTGCAGGGCTTAAGAGATGCAGCGATATTGATGGAGAGACAACGCTGTTTGGTTTTGGTGGTGCCGGGGCATTGGCGGCAACCCGTATAGCTGACGCCACGGGGGCTAAACGGGTTGTTATTCCAGGACTGGGCGCTGTATTTAGTGCCGTCGGTATTGGGTTCTCGCCACTTTCACAGATCTATCGTTTTACGCTGGACGAGCATAGTGATAAAGCGCTGGGCAATCTATTGAAAAATACACGGCAACGTGCAGCCAGAGATATGTTTGCTGAAGGCGTAGATATCAATGAATGTATTATCGAAACATCGCTGTTGCGTGTTCGTGGGGATGATGAGCAGCTGTTTTCTGTCGCAGTGCAGGGCTCAATACCCTGTGACCTGGAGCCGGAAGATAGTGCCGTGTTGGTCTATGAAGCCCGCAAAAATATCAGCAGCCTGCAATTTGCCGCACTGGGTAATGAAACTCTGCAGGAAGTTAAGATTAATAGTCTGCGTCAGGTAACTATCGCTGAAAATAATCCGATTAATGTCCCCGTAATTCGTCTTGAAGATCAGCATCCTGGAGCGTCGGCTGACGGTCCGTTGATTGTCGAGGAGGCGTTTTTTACCGGTTTTGTAGATGAAGGCTGGCGTTTAACAGTATCGGGGAATAGAGATCTGATTTTGGAAAAAAACAGTTTGAGGAGTGGCTCATGAAAGCAAATATCACTGAATACTTGCGTATCAATCTGGATACTGAGATGTGGGAGTGCCGCCGGTGCAACAATGAACTGGTATCGGCGCGTGATAATTATAAGCGGGGCCTGCTGGTATATGACCGTGACCCTAGTGAGATTCATAAACCTCTGCTTAACCAGGAGCTTTACAGTTACAGTTTTGCCCCGGACCCCGCTTACACTGCAATGTTGGAATTTTACTGTCCACATTGCGGAACAATGGTCGAAGTTGAGTATACCGTACCCGGACACCCTCCGGTGTACGATATTGAGCTAGACATAGATGATCTGAAGAAAAAGGTGGCTGCCTGGGGTGATGTTCCTGAGCACCCTCAGATTCCCGATATCGAGCTTAACCGCCACACCCATAACCACTAATTTTGGCAGGAGGGTCATTATAATGAAGCGAATATCGGTTGATATCGGTGGCACATTCACTGATTGTTTTGTTGCCTGGGATGGGCAATATGTCGGCGCCAAGGCTTTAACCACCACGCACAACCTTGCGCAGGGCTTTAATGATGCTCTGGATGTGGCGCTCCAGGATCTGGACATCGACAAGAGAACACTACTGGGGGGGGTTGATTCGGTACGCTATTCTACAACACTGGGTACCAACGCGCTGATCGAGAGAAAAGGGCCGAGAATTGGCCTGATTGTGACCGAGGGGTTTAATAGTACTGTGCCCCTGTCAAGAGGCCGTGGCTATGGTGAAGGCCTACCCTTTGAAAAGCAGCGGGATCTGCCCAACGCAGTACGTCCCGATCCTATCGTGCCCATTCCGATGATTCGAGCGGTGCGTGAGCGGGTTACCTACAGTGGTGATGTTTTGCTACTTTTGGATGAGGATGATCTGCGCGATAAATTACGCTCGCTCGTTGACCAGGGTGCGGAAACAATAGTCGTTGTATTGACCAACAGTGTTGTTAATCCTGAGCACGAACTGCGAACCAGAGAGATCTTTCTTGAGGAATATCCCTCCTATTTGCTAGGGGCGATACCCTTGTTGCTTTCCCACCAGGTGGTGGGTCGCAAGGGTGAATATACACGTTCAATGTCCACTATCATCGATGGTTTCCTGCATCAGGTCATGTATCACGGGCTGGGTGCCCTGGAGCTTTTTCTGCGGGCCAACGGTTACAACAAGCCGATGTTAATCAGCCATAATTCCGGCGGTATGGCCCAGTTAAATTCCACCGATGCACTGCAGACTGTGCACTCTGGCCCGGTTGCAGGCATTGCCGCATCCGAGCACCTTTCTATCAGTGGAGAGCTGGGCAATATTGTAACCAGTGATATGGGTGGGACCAGCTTTGATATTGGCATTGTGGTTGATGGGGGCGAAAAACACTACGATTTTAATCCGATCATCGACCGCTGGCTTGTGAGTGTGCCCATGGTACACCTGGTAACCCTGGGCGCGGGTGGAGGCTCCATTGCCAGTTATGATGGGATCCACAAAACGATAAAAATTGGTCCGGAAAGTGCCGGGTCTGACCCCGGCCCTGCCTGTTATGATCGTGGCGGTATGGATCCCACAGTGACAGATGCTGACCTGCTGTTGGGATATCTTGACCCTGAGAACTACGCGAATGGCCGCATCAAACTCAATCCGGCACGCTCACGCTTTGCTATCGAAGAAGAGCTTTGTGATGACCTGGATCTCGATATTATCGACTGCTGCAAATACATTAAGCAGACAGCAAATGCCAACATGGCTAACGGTATTGCCACAGAGCTACGGTCTCGGGGTTATGAACCCAAAAATTTCACTACTCTGGCCTTTGGTGGTAATGGCCCGTTGCACTGTTGTGGTATTGCCAATGCCCTGGGTGTTAGCCGAGTACTAGCGCCCCCTTTTAGCCCGGTATTTTCTGCGCTGGGTGCGGGCAATGTTAACCAGATGCATATTCATGAGCTATCTACCTACACAGTGCTGTTCCATACCGGCACTGCCACGCTGCTGACCAATTATATCAAGCTCAATGATGCCATCGCACAGCTTGAAAACCGTGGCCGTGAAGATCTGCTGCGTCAGGGGGTGGATATGAACGAGATTAAATTCCGTCTGGAGTTCGATATGCGTTATGGCAACCAGCGGGTCGAGACCGCGGTGGAAACCGATGTCCTCCGTTTTCGGGGTGTGCATGATGTAATGGATCTGATTAATCGTTTTCATACACGTTATGGTGAGCGTTTTGGTGAAGGGAGCCAGGCAGCTGAATCTGGTGTACGTATTAATACGATACGCGTTAGTTCCTATGTAGAGCTGGCTAAGGTCGATTTCACCCAGATCAAGCCGCTCGCAGAAAAACTTTCTGTCGAGCCGACAGGCTCACGTGACTGTTATTTTGTAGGATTCGATCGCGCAAGATCGACAGCAGTCTATGACGATTCCGCTTTGCAGCCGGGCACCTATATTGAAGGACCTGCGGTTGTGACCAGCACGAACACGACCTATCTGATCGAACCTGGCTGGAGTTTTCATGCTTCCAACCGCGGAGCTGTATGGTTCTTTAAAATCGGCAGTGAATAGCAAGTTACTCGAATTAACACGATTAAATTAATGGGTTATCCAGGAGTAAACCATGTCCATGAGTGAAGATAAAAATGGCTTATCAACAGAAGAACAGGCGCTTCTGGATCAGTTCCTAACGGACAATCAGCTATTCTACGGGCCTGATCCGGACATTATGTCTGATCATGGCCTGGCAGCGCGGAGTGAGGCGGAAAATCGTGCCCTGTCATCCAAATTTGATACCCAACAGGCAAATATCGTCCGTGGTCGACTACTGTCTGCACTGGATGAAACCCATACCATGGTTGAGCAGATGGGTGTTGCTCCGGGTGCCAAGTGGGGAGATCTAGTGACCGCCATATTTACGGGCAGTGGTGATATGGCTATGACTGGCACTCTGGGTATCGTGGTGTTCGCTTCAGTTTGTCAATATCCGGTCAAATTCATTCGCAAATACTGGGTGAATGATGACAGTGTGGGTGTACGAGACGGTGATGGTTTTATCCATAACGATGCCAACTATGGCAATATTCATAATACAGACCAGAGCATGATTATGCCGGTATTCTGGCAGGGAGAGCTGGTTTGCTGGGTATCGGCCACCATTCACGAAGGGGAAAACGGGGCGATTGAACCGGGTGGTATGCCATCAATTGCCGAGAGTAAATTTGATGAGGGGTTGAAGATGAGCCCCTTTAAAGTGGTTGAAAACGATAAATTACGGCGTGATCTGGTCACATTTTTACAAAACTCGGTGCGTGACCCCAAATTGCAATTGGCAGATATGAAGGTAAAGCTGCACTCTGTTCTGCGCTTGCGTGAGCGGGTGCTGGCGGTGATTGAGGAGTTTGGCGTTGACTATCTGCACGGTACCTTGCGAAAGTCGCTTGAAGATACAGAAGCTGAAGTGCTGCGTCGTATTGAGGAGATACCGGATGGTATCACCCGAGTGGATACCTTTATTGATGGTGATCTGCGTGAGCATGTGTTGGCAAAAATATGCATGAAAGTAACGGTAAAGGGGCCACGCATGATCTGGGATTTCCGGGGTACATCGCTGGAATTAACTAATCGATCAATCAATTGTGCGCAGGCCTCATTTAAAACCGCTCTGCTGAGCTCCCTGATGCTTTATACCTGGCCCGATCTGCCTAAAAACCAGGCGGTGTTAAGTGCCATTGAGGTGGAGCTTGATAAGCGAAGCCTATGTTGCGCCTCTTTAGATGCGCCTACGGCCATGAGTTTGATTCCATTGTTCAGGGCGTTTACGCTGCCAACAGTGACTATGGCAAAACTGATCTATTGCATGCCCAAACGCTACACTGCAATTAATGCACCCCATTACAACCAGCCTGCTACGTTTGTTTATGGTGGCGTTACTCAGCATTTGGAAATTACGGGTAATTTCTGTGCCGATATTAACGGTAATGGTACTGGTGGCCGGGAAAACAAGGATGGTGAACACGCGCTATCTCCGGTGTTCGGTTATATGACCGACACGGGCGAGATGGAGCTTGCAGAGGAGGAGCTACCCTATGTGCGCCTGGTGTCGCAAAAGATAACCAAAGACCGCGTTGGATTTGGCAAATATCGCTCCGGCCAAGGCTACGAACAGGTGGTGACTGTCAGGGACAGTACAGATTTTGGTTTTATGACTGGCCAGTGCGGTGGTAAACATCCAACCTCCATCGGTCTGTTTGGTGGTTATGCCTGCCCGGCCTATCCACTGGCCAAAATTAAAGGTATTAATATTTTTGACGTTCTCAAGAATAACCCAGAACAATTCGATTTTGATATGGTTACGTTGATGAACGAGCAAAAAATTCCGGGTGGAAACTATATCGTACAGGATGCGGGCATGAACTTTGAGGCCTGTGCAGAAGGTGAGATCTATATGATTTGCCAGGGAGCAGGGGGTGGCTATGGTGATGTGCTGGATCGCGACCCAGCCATGGTGATGAAAGATGTGGAGGAGGAGCTGCTCAGTCACGATATCGCTCGTGAAATTTACCAGGTTGCTTTTAACTCTTCAAATCTTGTGCTTGACGAAAAAGAAACCGAAAAGCTGCGTGCAGGAGAGCGCAAAGCGCGGATTGCGCGTGGTGTCCCCTATGATGAATTTATTAAAACCTGGGTTAAGAAAGGGCCATCCCCCGAGTTGCCCTACATGGGGAGCTGGGGAGACGATCGCGAAACGATGATCGTCTCCCCACCTGGCGAAAAACGGTACACTATCCCAACGGGCTCTGCAGGCGTGATGCTTTCTAACCCGAAAGATAGACGTATTGCGGAGCTGCAAGCGCAGGTCGATGACCTGAAAAAGCAGCTGCAACAGGCTTAGGAGAGAGCAAGTATGCCAATCGATTTGAAAAATCACTTGCAGAAGCTGGCTTCTCAATGCACCCCTTTGTGGATTGATGCCTGGGCATATGGTCAGCAGTTGTTAAATAAAGGCAGCCCGCCACCCTGGGATGATGTGGGTGCTTTTGTCTCTTATCACCGGCAGCTTCAGGGATTAGTACAGTCCGACATATTGGTTGTTGAGGTTGAAAACTTCTACGAAAATTGGTTACAAAGCAACACAGCACTGTTGGCCAAAATGGGGGAGAAACGTCGTTTGGGGTATGCACTGCGTGTGATGTTGGCCGATTCTGCGGCCAGGGATCAGCTGCACGAAATTACCAAGGCTGTGTGTAACTCCAATTCAGATGTTCCTGTAGTGCTGGCCCTGCCCTCTCCCAAACGCTGGATGGCTAATGCGCATTGCCAGGCACGCAAAATTGATGACGCTCGGGTCAGCTGGGATGATGCCGAGTCAGCCTCCATGTATGTGGCGGATTTCCTGCGTTGCTTTTCCGACTGTGAGCTCAGCGCTGTGTTGCTAAGAGATGCTGCCAATACAGGTCCTGTCTGTGCCGGTGATGTCACCCGCTACCAGCCAGTCATAAATGTGGCCCAGCACTATGGCTGGCAAATAGTGCTTGATGGTTGTGCCGATAACTTTCTGGCATCGCCAGAGTCTGGTGTGGCTGTCT
>Ga0190303_1000399_pt1 | contig 18164 bp, 20 predicted proteins | sample 48700701_MG_FD_161672 | JGI IMG/M metagenome (GOLD analysis project Ga0190303, IMG submission 161672) | Hydrothermal vent sediment bacterial communities from Southern Trench, Guaymas Basin, Mexico - 4870-07-0-1_MG | ecosystem: Environmental > Aquatic > Marine > Hydrothermal vents > Sediment ...
GTGTCCAAGGTCGCCAGTGTGGAGCCATCCATCTTTTATTGTCTCAGCGGTTGCATCAGGATTTTTGTAATATCCCTGCATCACATGTTCTCCTTTAACAATGAGTTCTCCAATTCCATCCTGGTCAGGGTTGTGAATCCGGACATCTGTCTCGGGTAATGGAAGCCCAATAGAACCGACTTTTGGTCTTTCAGGTGGATTTATTGTGACAACCGGGGATGCTTCCGACAGGCCATATCCCTGAACTATCCCGAGGCCAAGTGCCCTCAGTCCTTCCTCCACCTCGGGCTTGAGTGCTGCACCACCCGCAATCATAACCCTGATTGAGGAGAGACCTGCCTGTTCAAGTATCTTCCTTGTAACAAAATTCCTGACAGGAATATTCCCGCTTTTCCTTGCATCCCTTATGCCCTTGTTTATTCCATATTTTAACATCAGTCCTTTCAACCCACCTGCCTCTTCAATCTTCTTCATAATTCCCTGATAAAGTTTTTCAAAAAGTAATGGAACACCAAGTAGCATGGTTGCTCTTGAATCCTTCAGGTCTTCAAGGAGTTCCTTTGATTTCAGTGACCTTGCATAACAGATGGAATTTCCTTTGATTAGCGGGTCAACAAATCCTGCAGTAAACTCAAATGTATGATGTATTGGAAGGACGGAAAGGAATATTTCATCATCTATCAACTTGAGGAGCCTCTCACTCATGTCAGCATCAAACAGAAAGTTTCTATGTGTTAATACAACACCCTTTGAAGCACCTGTGGTTCCGGATGTGAAAATAATGGAGGCAATATCATCTGGGTTCACCTCAACCTTTATCTCCCCATTCCATTTCAAAAGTGTCTCTCCCTTTTCTATTGCTTCACTGAACCTTATAGGATGTGTATCATCCAGAGTAATCACAGGAATACCGGAACCTGATACCATTTCAAAGAAACGTTCAGTGGTATAAATTCCCCTCACCTCAGCAATTTTCATCAAGGTTAATATTTCTTCCTCTTTTAACTGTGGGTCAAGTGGAACTGCAATCCTTCCACCGTATACAATGGAAAGATAGGCGATTCCCCATTCTATGCGGTTTGTTGCAAGTATGCCTATCTTATCTCCTTTGTTGATTCCCAGTGAAAAGAGGAACTCAGAGAGAACCCTTACAAGGTGTCTCATCTCAGCGTAGGTGATTTTCTGAAACCCTTTTCCCCTCCTTTCCATTAAGAAGACCCTATTCCCTCTATCACCCGCTATATTAACAACACTCCTGAAATCCCTGACATTTTCTATCTTCATGTAACCTCCTTTTGATTATTTTACATAATTATACGATGTTGTAAAGAAGGATCTTGATGAATGCTATACTGATTGGAGAAATAAATTTATGAAGGTTGACAATCATATATTTATTCGTATTATTCATCATTAAAACTTAATCCGAAAGGAGGGCACTATGAAGTTGGTAGGTTTTGTATCTGTTTTTGTGGTTTTTGTATTGTTCGGTTTTGGTCAACTCTCAGGGGAGACATCAATTATTGAAGGTATTACAAATATTCCCGGTGAGAAACATGATGGAATAGCTGGAGAAGATCTGGATGGTTCTTACAAGGTCCAGGCAAGTCATATTCTGATACCCTCAATTGATGCCAATCTTTTGTCTGACCCTGATGACCCAACATCAGGGAATGTGAATCCATTTACAGGAGAGTCTCTTCCAGTAAAGGAGAAGAATGAAGGTGACCCTGCTGACGGAGAGATTCTGTGGTCCACAGACATACTTGTATCAAGTGTTAAAGCAGGATCAGGCCAGGATTTTGATGTTGACGAGCAAACCCATTACCTTTTTGTTACGGTGGACACTGACCATTCAACGCAGGATAGCGTGATTGTTTACATATCAAAGGATGGTGGGCTTACCTGGAATATATTCCTGAATAGTTATAACTATGACGGAAGGATTGAAAACCCCAAGGTCAGGGTGGCAAGGGATGAAAATGGAGACCTCTGGATATGTTCTATGGCGATATGGGTTGAATCACCAGACGAGAGGAAGTTGTATATGAGGAGAGTGAAAATAGATAGTACCCAGAACTACTGGGAACTGGTGGCCGATACAGTATTTTACTATGATATGGATGCCGATATTGGAGATAGTGCTTATGTCTATGTTACCTATGTTCCAGACACATCAAATTCAGTTTATGCAGCCAGGAATCATATTGATGGCAATGGATGGACAGACCATACACTGATATTCCTTGATCCAGAGACCGACCCTGAACCCGCTATTGCGGCTGGAGTGGACGGTCAGGTAGGGGTTGTTTTCATTGACCAGAGGTTTGCAAATGACCATGAGGAGATACGCTTTAAGAGAAGCACAAACCATGGTGCATCATGGATAAGTTCCCAGCAGGTGAGTAATAACAGTGCTCAATTCTCGCTTTCATACCCTGATATTGCCTTTGCACGCCAGAGTTCAAATAATCCTGGCTGGATAGTAGCCACATTTGGTGGGACAAGTAATGGCGACAATATTGCATATTATTATTCACAGGATGCAGGCGCATCATGGACATATGGAGGTCCCATTGGCCAGTCATCTAATGACGAGAATATGCCGAGCCTGCGTTCGACAAAGATTTATGGTTCTGTAACTCTTGCCTATAATCTGGACCCTGGTGATTCCACAATGTTTTCATGGTCTTCTTATTCTGATCCATCAAGTTTCACTGCACCTGTTAAGGTGAATGATTATGATGCAACAGGCTACTGGCCTCCAACAGCAGGGTGGCTCCACAATGGGTTTAATTGGTTCTCTGCCGTGTTATACACTGCGTGGAGAGAGGGATACAAGACATATCTTGACTGGTTTAACAATACTGGCGTTGCGGAAGAAAATCTGGAAGATAATGTAAGGTTTATTTCTGTTACAGGAACATATGCCAATCCAGGTATAGTGTACAGGGTGATTACACCTGGAAGGGTTAAGATCACTCTGCACGATGTATCAGGAAGACTAATTTCAAAACTTGTTGATGGCGAAAAGAGGAGTGGCTCTTACACTGTAGAACTTGATAATGGGCTATCTTCAGGTGTGTATTTTGTGAAGATGTATTCTCAGGATGGAACATTTGCACGGAAGGTGAATGTACTTCAGTAAGAATGTTTTGAGAAAATAAAAGGGGGCTTTTAGCCCCCTTTTTTCGTTCCTTCCCTTGACATTACCCAAAAAAATAATATAATCCAGTTAAAAAGAGAGAGGAAAAGGTTTTAATTTAGAGAACCCCCCAAGGAGGTTTTATGAGGACTTTTACATTGAGAAAAGAGGATGTGAAAAGGGAGTGGTATATTGTGGATGCCACGGGTATCCCCTTGGGTAGACTTGCGACAAGGATAGCAACCATCCTGAGGGGAAAACATAAACCCGAATACACCCCCCATATTGACAATGGAGATTTTGTTATCTGCATAAATGCCGATAAAGTGCTTTTGACCGGTAAGAAAGAGGAGCAGAAAAAGTATTACAGGCACAGCGGTTATCTTGGTGGATTGAAGGTTATACCTTTCAGGATGATGAAGGAGAAAAAGCCAGAGGAGATTATTTACCATGCAGTCAGGGGAATGCTTCCCAAAAATAAACTTGGCAGGAAGATGATTAAGAAACTAAAGGTTTATGCAGGGGATAAACATCCCCATGAGGCTCAGAAACCAAAGATTCTTGAGATAGGAGGGTAATAAATGGAAGAGATAGTTGCCACGGGAAGAAGAAAGGTTGCCAGGGCCACTGTGAGGATGGTTGAGGCCAAAAATGGGAAGGGAGAAATCACGGTTAACAGAAAACCCTTGAAGGAGTATTTTCCCAGAGAGGCATTGATTTTTGATGTTATGAAACCCCTTGAACTCACAGGATATGTGGGCAAGTTTAATATAAGGGTTTTTGCCAGGGGTGGAGGAATATCTGCACAGGCAGGTGCTGTAAGGCATGGAATAGCAAGGGCTCTTGTTAAATATAAACCGGAACTCAGAAAGATACTCAAGGATGCTGGATACCTGAAGAGGGACCCCAGGATGGTGGAGAGGAAGAAGTACGGAAGACCCAAGGCAAGGAAACGCTTCCAGTTCTCCAAGAGATAAGGAGGTAATATTGGCACTTGTAACATTCAAGGAACTTCTGGATGCAAGGATTCACTTTGGCCATAAGAAGTCAAGATGGAATCCTGCTATGGCCCCCTATATATATACTGAGAAAAAGGGTGTCCATATTATTGACATTCGGAAGACAATGCAACTTCTCAATGATGCATATTACTTTGCACGGGATATGGCATCCCGGGGAAAGAAGTTTATTTTTGTTGGTACCAAAAAGCAGGCAAGTGAGATAATAAAGGAAGAGGCAGGGAAGGTTGGAGCATTTTATGTGCATACAAGGTGGCTGGGTGGGACATTGACCAATTTTTCCACCCTCAAAAAGAGCATTGATAAATACAATGAACTCAATCGACTCTTTGAACTTGGAGAGTTTAAGAACCTGACAAAGAAAGAAATCATAAAACTCCAGAGAAAAAGGGACAAGATGAAAAAGTACTTTGAGGGTATAAAGGATATGGACAGGTTACCCGATGTGATGTACGTTGTGGATATCAGGAAGGAGATTAATGCGGTTCGCGAGGCAAGGATTGTTGGAATCCCTGTGATTGGTATTGTGGATACCAACAGTGACCCAAATCTTGTTGACTATCCAATCCCTGCCAATGACGATGCCATTGAGTCAATACAACTCATAACAAGAGTGATAACATCAGCAATTGCAGAGGGGTTAAAAATGGCTGTTGATGAGCGGCCAGAAAAGGAAAGGGAGGAAGAAAGTGAAGGTTGACCTTGAACTCATAAAGGAACTTCGTGCAAGAACCGGTGCAGGTGTTCTTGATTGTAAAAATGCCCTGATTGAAACAGAGGGTGATATAGAGAAGGCAATTGAGGTTTTGAGGAAAAAGGGTATTGCCAGGGCAGCAAAGAAGATTGGCAGACAGACCAATGATGGTGTGATTATGGCATATATACATCCAGGTAACAGGATTGGTGTCCTTGTTGAGGTGAATTGTGAGACAGACTTTGTTGCAAGAACAGAAGACTTCCAGAAATTTGCAAGAGAGATAGCCATTCAGATCGCTGCAATGAGCCCTGTTGCTGTTTCAAGGGATTCTGTTCCCGAAGAGGTGTTAGAGAAGGAAAAAGAGATCTATCGTGAACAGGCCATGTCAATGGGTAAGCCGGAGCATATTGTTGAAAAGATAGTCCAGAGCAAACTTGAGAACTTCCTGAAGGAGAAGGTTCTTCTTGAACAACCATATTTCAGGGATAACAAAAAGACCATTGAGGAGTTTGTTAAGGAGAACATAGCAAAGTTCGGTGAGAATATAACAATAAAGAGATTCGTGAGGTTTGAACTTGGGGAGTGATAGACCATTCAGTACAGTACTGCTCAAGATAAGTGGTGAGGCCTTCTCGGATAAAGAGAAGGCCATTTCACAGGAAGGGCTTGATTATATTCTTGGAGAAATTATTCCAGTGTATGAAATGGGTGTTCGTATCGGTGTTGTGGTAGGGGGAGGGAATATAATCAGGGGTGCAAAGTCCTTTACATCACTTGATAGACAAGGTATGGATTATGCAGGTATGATAGCCACCAGCATCAATGGCCTTATCCTTTATCATTCCCTACTGAAAAGAGGAGTAGATGTTTCCATTTTCTCAGGGCTTGAGGTCAGGGATGTTATCCCCCAGTACAGGGGAGAACACTTCAGGGGTATTGCTGTTTTTTGTGGAGGAACGGGGAGACCCTTTTTTACCACTGATACAGCAGCGGTCCTCAGGGCACTCCAGATAAAGGCAGATATTCTGATTAAGGCAACAAAGGTTGATGGGGTGTTCAGTGAAGACCCTGAAAAAAATCCAGATGCAGAGTTCTTTCCTGAACTATCCTATAAGGAGGCAATAGAAAAAGGTTTGCAGATTATGGACATCACAGCATTTTCTCTTGCAATGGAACACAAACTTCCCATATCCGTGATTAACTTTTTCAAATCGGGAAGTTTAAGAAGATTTGTCAGTGGAGAAAGAGTAGGTTCAATAATAAAATAGGGGGTGAAATGTTAGAGGAATTAAAGAGGGATATAAAGGATAGGATGTCAAAGGCTGTGAAGGTCACGGAGGATGAACTTGCTGGAATAAGGACCGGAAGGGCGTCCCCATCCATACTCCAGAACCTGAAGGTTGACTATTATGGGGCAACAGTCCCGCTTAATCAGATTGCATCAATCACTGCACCTGAACCAAATATGCTTATTGTTCATCCGTGGGACCAGAACGCACTTGAAACCATTGAGAAGGCAATCCTTGGTTCAAATCTTGGATTAAACCCTATTGTAGAACCGGATAAACTCAGAATTCCCATTCCTCCACTCTCGGAGGAGAGAAGGATTGAACTTACAAAACTTGTAAAAAAGATAGGTGAAGAGGGTAAGGTGGCGATCAGGAATCTCAGAAGGGAAGCCAATGAGAAGATAAAAAAGGCAAAGAACGATGGTGAGATTTCTGAGGATGATGCTTTAAGAACGGAAAAGGAGATTCAGGAACTCACAGATAAATTTGTTTCCAAGATAGACGAGGTTGTTCACAGGAAGGAAGAGGAAATCCTGAATGATTAATATTCCACTCCATGTTGCCATCATTATGGATGGCAATGGAAGGTGGGCAAGGAAGCGTGGACTTCCAAGGATATACGGACACAGGGCTGGTGTTAAGGCGGTAAGAAGAACAATAGAGGCCTGCCTTGACATCGGTGTTAAATACCTCACCCTTTACACCTTCTCCACAGAGAACTGGACAAGACCCCCTGAAGAGGTTATGGGTCTTATGAAACTCTTTACAGATGTCATAAGGAAGGAGATTAAAAACCTGAAGGAAAAGAAGGTGAGGGTGGTCTTCATAGGCAGAAGAGACGGACTGCCTGAGGAGGTTATAGAGAATATGGAGTGGGTTTCCAATGAGACTACGAAATTCAGGGACCTCACTTTGATAATTGCACTGAATTATAGCGGCAGGGCAGAGATTGTTGATGCAGTGAATAAGGCCATTGAGAAGGGTGAGAAGGTGGATGAAGAGAGTATAAGGAAATTTTTTTATTTTCCGGAGATGCCCGACCCTGACCTTCTTATCCGAACAAGTGGTGAGATGAGGATATCCAACTTTCTCCTTTACCAGATTGCCTACACTGAATTGTACATAACAGATGTTCTATGGCCAGATTTTGATAAAAGGGAACTTTTGAAGGCAATAAAATCATATTCAACAAGGGAGAGAAGATTCGGAGGGATATAAATCTTTTTCACAGGTGGATTAGTGCCATTCTTTTCGTGCCTGCCCTGATTGTGATAGCATGGGCAGGTGGCATCTATTATCTTATCCTTATTGAACTTGGAATATTCCTGGGAACGTATGAATTCATGGACCTCCTGAGAAAAAGGGGGTTGAATCCGTACAAAAAACTGGGGATTATTGCTGCTTTAATAATAGGTCTGAATGCCTACTTCCAGTCACATATCTTCACTGTTTTAACACCTCTGGCACTTGTATATACAGTGAGTATTGCTGAATTGTTCAGAAAGGAACAGGACCAGGCTATATTTCACATTGCGAGCACTGTCTTTGGGGTAATCTATGTTGGATGGCTTTTCAGCCACCTCATCCTTTTGATGAACCTTCCACAGGTGGTTTCAAGAACAGAGTATTATAACATTCTGGGATACAGGGTGAGGCTTGGAACAAGTTTTGCACTCCTTCCATTTGTTCTTGCATGGACGAATGATACAATGGCATTCTTTGTTGGAAGAAGATTTGGAAAACATCTATTCTTCCCGAGGGTTTCACCAAAGAAGACATGGGAAGGTGTGATAGGTGGTGGAATTTTCACTGTTGTTGCTGCCTTTATTTATCAACAGTTGTATGCACCTTATCTTTCCTGGTTTGATTGCCTTGTGCTCGGAATTGGCACCGCGTTTGTAGCACCTATTGGTGACCTTGTGGAATCAATGATGAAGAGGGATGTGGATACAAAGGATACATCTTCCATAATACCAGGCCATGGTGGTATCCTTGATAGGTTTGACTCAATCCTGTTCACTGCACCTTTAATCTACTACTACCTGAGATTCTTTGCAGCAAGATGAAAAGGGTTGGAATACTTGGTTCAACAGGTTCCATTGGTAGGAACGCACTTGATGTTCTGGAAAAACTGGAGAATTTCAAAATAACCTTTCTTTCCTGCCATTCAAATATAAAGGAACTTGCCAGTCAGGTGGACAAATTCAAACCAGAACTGGTTGGTGTGATTGATCCCACAGCAGGAAAGAATGCGGGAGAGTTTTTTGATATCCCTGTGCTAATAGGGTTTGAGGATATTGAGAATGCCCTTGATTATGTTGATATTCTCCTTATTTCAACAACTGGAACAGGTGTTATCAATATTCTTTTGAAGGCTCTGGATAAAAACATAAGGATAGCCATGGCGAACAAAGAAACACTTGTTGCATTCAGCCCTATTCTGAGGGAAAGGATAAAAGGGAAAGAGTTTATACCTGTGGATTCTGAACATTCTGCCATATTTCAGTCAATCCATGCGGGAAGAAGAGAGGATATTAAAAGGATTATTTTAACCGCGTCTGGAGGACCTTTCAGGAATAGAGAAGACCTATCAGGTATAACCCCTGAAGAGGCGTTGAGACATCCCAACTGGAATATGGGCAAGAAGATAACAGTGGATTCAGCAACACTGTTTAATAAAGGGCTTGAGGCACATGAGGCAAAGGCAATATTTAATCTTTCTCCAGAGATGGTTGAGATCGTTATACATCCACAGTCTATTATACATAGTCTGGTTGAGTTTGTGGACCGTAGTGTTATTGCCCAGATGTCTCTTCCAGACATGAGAATTCCCATTCAGTATGCATTCACCTATCCTGAGAGGATAACTTCACCTGTGGAGTCACTCAATCTGATTGATATTGGTTCCCTGACATTTGAATCACCTGATTTTGAAAGATTTCCACTCCTCAAACTGGCACTTGACCTGCTTAAGGAAGAGAATACACTACCTGCTGTAATGTCCAGGGCGGATGAGATTGCTGTGGATGCATTCCTGAACGGTAAAATTGGTTTTAGTGATATATACAGAATTGTTAGTAAAACGGTTGAAGCCCACAAGCCTGTTAAAATTGAAGATATTGAAGATGTGCTTCAGGCAGAGGATTGGGCTGCTGAATATGCCAGGAGGTTGACGAAATGATGGCCTTCCTTTCCATAGTTGTGGCAATAGTGTTTCTTGGGTTTTTGATATTTATCCATGAGTGGTCACATTTTATCATAGCAAGAAAGGGTGGGGTGAAGGTTCCTGTTTTCTCAATAGGGTTTGGACCAGCAATAGTTAAATGGAAGAGAGGAGAGACAGAGTATAAAATTGGTGCATTCCCAATAGGTGGATATGTGAAACTTCATGGAATGGAGCCTGGAGAAATAGAGGGGGAGCCGGATGAGTTCTATTCAAGGCCAGCATGGATAAGGATTATGATTGTGCTTGGGGGTCCCTTTGCCAATCTTCTACTTGGTTTCATCATATACCTTGGAACAATTGGTATCATGGGTATAGAAACCCCTGCAACAACACTTGTTCAGCCAGACTCCAGTTCCATTTTCCAGAAATTTGACAGGATTGTATCAGTGAACGGGGAGAAGGTTGAGGATTGGTTTGATGTGCAGAATAAGTTCACTGACACAAGTACAGTTGTGGTTATAAGAGGCGGGAAACCAGAGACCCTTGTTGCTCCAATGGAAGAATTTTTGCATATATCCCCTCTTTTTCCACCGGTTGTTGGTGGTATTGAAAAGGATGGACCTGCTGCAAGGGCAGGGATAGAAAAAGGGGATAGTATAATTGAGATAAACGGGAAAAAGGTTCAAACATGGGATGAAATGAGAAATATTATACTCGCTTCCCCGGGGGAGAGTTTGAAGGTTGTGTGGAGGTCAGGGAAGAATGGAATAAAAACAGGGATCGTTGTACCTGAAGAGACAAAGACCATGGAGGGGGACAGTACAGTCACTGTTGGAATGATAGGTATAATGACACCCAACAGGATAAGGCATGTTGGTCCCGGACTTACCTTCAAACTCTCCTGGTATCAGTTTGAGGATACCGCACTCAAGATTTTTAAGGTTTTTGGTATGCTAATAAAAAGGAAGGTCTCTCCAAGGGAACTTGGAGGGCCAATAGCCATTGTTTACCTCACTGGCAGGAGTTTGAAGTGGGGTGTAAAAAACCTGATTTATTTTATCGCCTTCATCACAATCAATCTTGGAATTGTGAATCTTATTCCCATTCCTCCGCTTGATGGTGCCCATGCCCTTCTCGGGTTCATTGAGATGATTACAAGGAGGAAACCAGGGGAAAGAAGCCTCAAGATACTTGAAAATATTGGATTCTTTATTTTGATTTTCCTGTTTCTTTTCATCACATTCAACGACCTGTTCAGATTTTTTACTGGGAAGATGCATTAAAAAAATACTTTACAAGAAAACAATATTGAGTATGCTTTTACCATGGTAGGCGATACTTCATATGGAACAATGAGTACTGAGGAGATTGTTAAACTTTTCCAGACAGGCAAGGTTGTTGGTTTCCCCACAGACACAGTTTATGGTATGGGTTGTCTTCTTTCTGAGGATTGTGTGCAGAAACTGAGGGAATTGAAAAAGGGGCGCAAAAAACCATTTGCTGTTTTTGTGCCAGATTTAGATTCTGCTAAGGAACTTGTGGAGGAATTCCCCGATTACATTAACACCCTCATTAAAAAACACTGGCCAGGTGGGCTTACACTTATATTCAAGGCAAGGAAGGGATTGCCATCAGGTATTGTTTCAGGTGAAGGTAAGATAGGAATAAGGATACCAGATTTTCCTCCGCTGATTGAGGCAATGAAAAGACTTGGTTCTCCCGTGATAAACACCTCTGCAAACCTCCCTGGTGAGGTACCCCCCGTTTCCCACAAAGATGTAAGGATTCCACTTGAATTGATGCTGAAGGGGGATTCAAAGGGTGGAATACCATCCACAGTTGTGGATGTAACGGGTGAAAGGCCCGTGATTATAAGGATGGGTGCTGTTAAGGTGTTTGAGATTGAAGCAATCACAGGCAAAACCATTTTGCTCTCAGAAGGGAATGTCCTGAACATTCTGTATGTATGCTCAGGTAATACATGCAGAAGTCCAATGGCTCAGTATCATCTATCTTACTGTGCAAGGGAGCTCCCATTGTTCATCAGGTCGTGCGGAACACTGGGATTTTCAGGTTCACCTGCCAGTGAGAATGCCATAAAGGTTATGGAAGAGATAGGTGTCAATCTTACTGCCCATAGAAGCACACCCGTATCAAGGGAACTCATTCAATGGGCAGATTTGATCCTTCCCATGGAGCCTGTTCACAGGGAGGAAGTTCTCTCCCTTGGAGCAAATCCATATACAATACTGCCTTTTTATGAAATTATTGACCTTGAAAAAATCCCTGACCCCATTGGTAGAGATATTGAATTTTATAGAGAGGTCAGGGATTTAATTGTGAAAGGGAATGCATGGCTTGAAAAACATCTAAGGGAAAGGTTTAATCCCTGAGAAGTTCCAGTATCTCTTTCTCCATATTTTTCAATATCGCCTGACTGAAACCAACATGGGTTGAAACTATTTCCCCTTTTTTGTTTATAAGGTAGGTTGTGGGGATTGCTCTGACTGCAAACCTCTGTGCAATCTCCCTTGTTCCCTGGAGTATAGGATATGTAACACCAATACTCTTTGCGGCATTTATCAGGTTATTGGGATTGTTTTCAAGACCAATACCAAGAACAATCAGACCTTCATCCCTGTATTCTTCATAGAGTTTATTGAAATACGGCATGGATACTCTGCATGGACCACACCATGATGCCCAGAAATCAAGCAGAACGACCTTTCCACGGTAGTCACTCAACCTGTATGTTTTTCCATCAAGACCATTCAATGTAAAGTCAATACCAGAGTCCTCCACTTTTGTGGATGCAGTTTTTTTATTATTGCTTTCAGTGGATTTTTTGCATCCAGAAAACATGATAACTCCTGCAAGCAGAATCAATAGAAGTTTCCTCATTTTACCTCCTTTAGAGCCTGATTTACAGCGATGAGAACCGGGTCCCACACAGGTGCAAAGGGTGGAGAATAGGCAAGGTCTATTCCTGCCATATCAATAAGGTTCATTTTTCCCTTTATTGCAGTGGCAAAAATATTCACCCTTTCAACACCCCTTCCCATAAGTTGAGCACCTACCAATTCTCCATTCTCCTTGAACACCACCTTGACCACAATCTTGTCACTTTCAGGCATATAATGTGCTTTAGTAAGGGAAGATATAGTAACGCTCTTCACCTTTATTCCCAGGGCATCTGCCTGTGTTTCAGTGAGGCCAGTGACTGCCATGTCAAACCACCTTGTCCTGAAAATGCCTGTTCCTGAAACACCTGAGAATACAAGTTCTCCACCAGCAGCATTGTCACCAGCAACCTTCCCCGTTTTATTAGCAGTTGTTCCGAGTGGGATGTAGACATCCCTTCCTGAGACAATATGTTTCACCTGGATACAGTCGCCTGCTGCATATATACTGAACTGGTTTGTCTTCATCCTGCTATCCACTTTTATTCCACCTGTTCTCCCTGTCTCAATCCTTGCTGACTGAACAAGTTCAGTCCTTGGTTTTACTCCAATGGATACAAGAGCAAGGTCAAAATCAATTCTTCCCCTATCAGTGTAAAGTGTCTTTCCATCAATACCCTGAACAGTTTCGCCAGTCCGTACAGTTATACCCGCCTCTTCCAGTTTCTTTCTTGCATTCTCACCCATATCCCCGTCAAATTGAGGAAGTATCCGGGGTAGTTTTTCAATCAGGGTTACTTTCATTCCAATGGTGTTGAACGCATCAGCCATCTCCATACCTATATATCCACCCCCAACAACAACTGCATTTCTGGGTGAGTTATGTTTAATAAAGTCTTTCAGATTCTGGGCATTTTCAAGGGTTCTCAGATAAAAGATATTCTCTCCCTGAATATTAGTGATTTTCAGAGTTTCAGCCCCAGATGCTACCACAAGTCTGTCAAAGTGTTCAATGCGTGTTTCTCTTTCTTTCGTATCCCTGACAACAACCTGTTTCCTGTGGGGTTTTATTTCAATCACCCTGTGATATCTGTGGAATTCTATGCCCTTTTTCTTTATCTGTTCGTCTGAAAGTGCAACAAGGTGGTCAATCGTCTTAACCTCGTCTGAAATGAAGTAAGGTATGCCGCATAACCCGAAACTCAGGAAACGTCCCTCTTCATACACAACGACATCAGCAGAAGGGTTTGTTCTCTTTGCCCTTGCAGCGGCCGACATTCCTGCTGCACCACCACCAATAACGATTATCCTCATTTTATACCCAGCAATCTGTCAATCATTGGTTTGTTAAAACCCACCACTGGCCTGTTATTTATTAAAAGCACAGGCACACCAGTCTGGCCTGTCATCCGCACAAGGTCCCTTGCAGCAGATGGATTCCTCTGGACATTCACCTCTTTGAATGGAATTTTATGTGCCTTCAGGTACTCCTTTGCCTTTCTACACCATGGACATGATGAGGTTGTGAATATAACCACCTTTGGTGTTTTCTTCACCATTCAGCCTCCCAGTTCCTCTTCAAGGAGTTTTGCTGCCAGAGCACCATCACCAACAGCAGTTGCAACCTGTCTCAATACGGTTGTCCTCACATCACCTGCAGCATAGACACCAGGGATGGATGTCTTTAATTTCTCGTCCGTCTTTATAAACCCATATTCATCCATATCAACCTTACCCTTGAGAAATTCTGTGTTGGGTTTGAGACCAACATATACGAATGCGCCATCAGCAGGAATCAGGAATTCTTCGCCGGTTTCCCTGTTCTTAACCCTGACACCTGTAAGTTTTTCTTCTCCTTCAAATGCAGTTACCTGGTGATTCAAAAGGAATTCCACATTATCAATGTCCCTTACCCTCTCCTGAAGCACCTTTTCTGCTGTCATATGGGGCAGGAACTCTACAAAGGTTATCTTCTTTGCAAATTTCTTCAGGTATATGCCTTCCTGTATCCCTGAGTTACCACATCCAATAACAACCACCTCTTTATCCTGAAAGAATGGGGCATCACATGTTGCACAGTATGATATCCCTTTACCCCTGAACCTCTCTTCTCCTGGAATATTCAAGGGTCTGGGTGATGTTCCTGTTGCGATGATTACTCCCCTTCCTGTATACTCACCGTCAGAAGTTTTTATCACCTTTGGATTTGACAGGAAGTCAACATCCAGAACCTCTTCAAGAACAATATCCACACCAAAATTCACTGCCTGTTTTTCCATTCTTGATGTAAGTTCTTCACCGCCTATACCCTCCGGGAATCCAGGATAGTTCTCTATTTTGTCTGTTGTTGCTGCAAGTCCTCCAGGAACAAGTTTCTCCAGGATAAGGGTTGATAGTTTTGCCCTGGCAAGGTATATGGCAGCAGTTAGACCAGCAGGTCCTGCACCAATAACAATGGCATCGTATTCTCTCTTTGAGGATTTCTGTGTGGATGGTCCAAATATCAGTTCCATTTTTACTCCTCCTTCAATGCCTCAAGGATTTCGTTGAGGAACTGATTCTCTGGAAGGGCACCTTCAAAGTATCTATCCTCATTTATAACGACCCTTGGAACAGCATACACATTGTATCTCTGGGAGAGTTCAGGAAATTCATTTGCCTCAATCATGTCTCCCTTTATGTTTTCATTCACCATAGCGAATTTGTGGGCGATTCTTACTGCGGTTGGGCAGTACGGACAGGTTGTGGTAACAAAGACCTTCAGGTGGACTGGCTTGTTTATATCCTTCACTGCATTTATGGTTTCCTCTTTAAGCTCTGGTTTTCCCTCACCCACATCCATTATGTCCTCAACTAAAGAGGAGAACTCATAACCCGCCGGGATACCATAGAACTTTATCCCGTAGTCCTTCTCACCCTCTATCACTGTTGCTGGAATCATCTCTATACCATACTTTTGGACAATATCCCTGTCTGTATCAAAGTTGTAGATATAAAGGGTTATAAGGTCATGAAGCTCCTCAACCTCTTTAAGAATCTCCATGGTTTCCTTACAATACATACAATCATTGCTATCACTTGTGAAGTGGATGATCTTCACAGGGTTTTTGATGTGTTTTGAGAACTCGCTGGTTAGATACTTTCTGTCATCTTCTCTTAAAAGTCCCATTACTAAACCTCCTTGTAGTTAAGTTTGTTTCTTAAAAGCTCCAGGAGTTCATTCTTTCTGGCATAACAAACACATATGTTGCCAAAAAGTTCCTGACAGAGCTCAATAACCTCTCTGTATGTTTCATAGAGATTTTTACACCTGTCACACTCATTCAGGTGTTTCTCTATGCACTGGCAGACCTCCTCTGCCAGTTCCTTCTCCATGTATTCTCCTAAAAGTTCAACCATCTCTCTGCAATCCATCACTTATATAGACCAGGAAAATTAGGAATGGTTACAGAGAATTTCTAAGACAGTATCTCTTCAAAGAGTTTTATGTATCTTTTAGCAACAATTTTTATGTCAAAGTATTTCAAAACCAGGGACCTGCCTCTTTGAGAAAGTAATTTCCTCAAATCGGGTTCAATCAGTAATTTTTTCAACCCATAATAGATACTTTCAGGATCAGGTGTTACAACAAATCCGGCCCTTTCCCTTTCAACCTCCTTATAAATGCCAACCCTATTGGTTGTTAAAACAGGAACACCCGCAGCCATTGCCTCAATCAGAACCATTCCAAAGTTTTCAGAATAGGAAGGCAGTACAAAGATGTCAGAAGCCTTTAAAAGGGAGAATTTCATAGAGCCTGTTAAAAATCCTGTAAAGGATACCCTGTCTTCAATGTTTTTCTTTTTTATCCATCGTTGCATTTTTCTCTTATAACCCTCCTCTCCATCACCTGCGAGGACAAGATGAACATCAGGGAATTCCTTTGATAGTTTTGCAAAAGCCAGTATAAGGTTGTTCAGTCCTTTTGTCCAGACAAAACGTCCCAGAAATGTTATAATTGTTTTCCTCTCAAGTTCTGGATAAATTTCATAGAACATCTCTTTGGAAATCATTGTATCTATAATCCCTGTATCTATTCCATTTGGTATAATGACCCCAGAACGATGTAATCCAATTATATCTTCAGTTCTTGATTTTTCAAGTTCTGTGGTATAAACAATGAAGGAGGAATTTTTTATTAGATTTTCAAGGAAAAGTTTATAATATGGATACTTCTTCCAGAATTTGCTTCTAAAGGTTCTTCTCTGCAGCATGCCTCTGGGTATAAAGATAAATGGTACATTGTTCCCTGCGCATACTGACATAGCAGTATAGGTGGAGTACTCCCAGGTTGAAGAGATAATAACAATATTGAATAACTGAACTGTATTCTTAAGGTGGATTCTGAGCCCTGGTGAATAACCATAGGTGCCTGATAGTGTAGTGATGGGGAAATATTTTACAGGTACTCCATCCACTATTCTTTCCATATACATGTTATCCTTCTGAAACAGGGTGGTTGTATAGACCTGGATATTGAACTTCTGCCTTTTCAATTCCTTAAGGAGTAAATGTAGAGAATGGACAGGCCCACCATACCTGAATCCAGGCCAGTATGCAGGTGTCACTACCCCCACCCGCAGGTGCCGAGCGTTCACAAGTTCACAACTCACTTTTTAGTTTTCTCTTGATTTTATCTACAAATTGAGTAATTTCTCCCGCATTCTTAAGATCTGTATCAACCCTCTTAACAGCCATTGATACACCTGTTTTGAACCTGTAACCTAAAAGGTCTGCTATCTCCTTTGTAGTTAACAAGGTGTAGTTAAAAAGGAAATAGGCCAATAACTTTTTTATAAGGGTAGATTCAAAACTTCTGCTATTTATCTGGCTTAATTCCTTTTTATCAAATTCACTTAAAACAGTATCAATAACCTTTGAATAGGGAATGTTGCCTCTTATGATTTTCTGATATTTTCTCTCTTCCTGTGTAGTTTTTCTTCTTTCATATTTTCCGAAAGCCCTTCTGGCAAAGGATTTGTTCCCATAAAATTTTGCACCATTGAAGCCCAAAGGCTTGATTTTTTCTTCAACTTCAAGTGGTTCATGAAGAAATTCAAGATACGATTTAACACTTCCATCAAAATAGTCAAGTACTGTCTCAACATTAATCCATTTGTACTTTGAAGGATTGATGTAGGCGTGAATACTGCTCCATGGATATTCCTCTGGATTTTTTGAAAGTCCTGCCCTCACAGGGTTTAAGTGGATATACCGCGTAAGTTCAAGTAAATAAGAATTTTTGTCCACAATAATTGAGGTGAAACCTTTCTGGAAAAGGGGGCCTGCTTTCCCTCTTATTCTGTTTATTTTTTGAGAAAAGGCTGATTGTAAAGACCCAATAAAAAGCGAGACTTCACCTGTAGGGGTATGAAAAAAGAGATGATAGTGATTCCCCATAAGGCAATAGGCAAATAAATCTATACTGTATGTATTGGTTTTTCTCTCCAGTAAGTCAAGGAATATAAGATATTCCCTCTTTGTTTTAAAAAGAGGAAGCGATTGAGTTGAATGATTCATTACATGCAGATATGCACCAGGATAAACAACACGGGGGCCTTTACCCATAGATAAAGTATAACAGAAAAATTGGTTAATTGCAAGTTGTGAACTTGTGAACGCTCGGCACCCAGGTGAGGGGTTGACACAATTTATTTTTCATGGAAAATACGGGTATACATGAAGGAGGTGAAGATGAAAAGGATAGGAATAAGAAGGGAGACAAAGTCTGTATGGGAGAAGAGGGTTCCACTCATACCAGAAGATGTAAGGGAACTCAAAGAAAAATACGGGATTGAAACCGTGATCCAGCCTTCAGACATAAGGATTTTTCCTGATGAGGCTTTCAGAGAGGCGGGTGCTGTTGTATCAGAAAAACTTGATGCTCCATTTATCTTTGGTGTGAAGGA